>Ga0233425_10000990_pt1 | contig 67664 bp, 66 predicted proteins | sample Watercolumn_Towu_2_FD_181712 | JGI IMG/M metagenome (GOLD analysis project Ga0233425, IMG submission 181712) | Freshwater microbial communities from Lake Towuti, South Sulawesi, Indonesia - Watercolumn_Towuti2014_140_MG | ecosystem: Environmental > Aquatic > Freshwater > Lake | place...
TGACCGGCATTGTATTGACGCGTATGGACGGCGATGGCCGCGGCGGCGCGGCGCTCTCCATGCGCTATGTCACCGGCAAGCCGATCAAGCTCATCGGCGTCGGCGAAAAGATGGACGCGCTCGACGAATTCTCGCCGACGCGCATCGCCAATCGCATTCTCGGCATGGGCGACATCGTCGCGCTCGTCGAAAAGGCCGCCGCCGCGATCGACGCCGAACAGGCCCGTAAGGCCGCCGAGCGGATGGCCAAGGGCAAGTTCGATCTGCAGGACCTCTGCGATCAGCTCGCCCAGGTGGAAAAAATCGGCGGGCTGGGCGGCATCATGGGCCTCCTGCCCGGCGTCGCCAAGATGAAGGACCAGATCGCCGCGTCCGGTTTCGACGACAGGATGGTGAAGCGCCAGCGCGCCATCATTCTCTCGATGACGCCCAAGGAACGGCGCAATCCCGATCTGCTGAAGGCGTCTCGCAAGAAGCGCATCGCCGCAGGCTCCGGCGCCAGGGTCGAAGAGGTCAACAAGCTTCTAAAGCAGCATCGGCAGATGGCCGATCTGATGAAGTCTTTCGGCGCCGGAAAGCGCGGCGGAATGATGGGCAAGGCCGCGCAAATGATGGGGCTTGGCCCCGGCATGCAGACGCCGTCCCAGGAAGAGCTGCAGAAGCTGCAGGAGAAGCTCGGCGCGCCGCAGCCCAAGGGGGCGCCCGGCATTCCGGCGGCGCCGCCTCCCGATCTCTTGAGCAAGCCGAGCCTGCCGGGGCTCGGCGGCGGACTGCTGAGCGGGCTCAACCCGTTCGGAAAAAAGAAATAGGCAATCGGTCTTCGGCAGTCGGCAGTCGGTTTTTTCGACCTGCCGACTGCCTATTGCCGACTGCCGATGCGTAAACGAAAGAGGAAAGAGAACATGTCGCTTAAAATTCGTCTCGCCCGCGGCGGCGCCAAGAAGCGTCCCTTCTATCGCGTCGTCATCGCCGACTCGCGCGCGCCGCGCGACGGCCGCTACATCGAGAAGCTCGGCTATTTCGATCCATTAAAGGAGAAAGACGCCGCTGACCGTCTGGTGCTCGACACGGAGAAGGCGAAAGCCTGGCTCTCCAAGGGCGCCCAGCCGACCGATCGCGTCGCGCGACTGCTCGACGGTCTCGGCCTGATGACGCGCGAGGCGCGCAACAATCCGCAGAAGGCGCAGCCCAAGAAGAAGGCGCAGGAGCGCGCCGCTGCGGCGGCCGAAGCCGCTGGCAAAGCCTCTGCGGAAGCCCCGGCGGCGTAAGGCATTTGAGGTGAAGGAATCGGTTCGCATAACCCTCTCCCTTTGGGAGAGGGTGGCCGCCGACGGCGGACGGGTGAAGGGTTGTCGCCTCTTCCCTGAAGGCTTGCGTGCAAGAACGCGCGACCGCCAATTTTTTCAACGACGACATAAGGCCTTTGCCCCTCACCCGGCCCGACTGCGCCGGGCCACCCTCTCCCATTGGGAGAGGGTTATCGCGCGGTGACTCGTCTCGTCCTTCTCGGCCGCTTCGGCGCGCCGCATGGGGTGCGCGGCGAAATCCGACTGCAGAGCTTTACAGGCGATCCGCTCGCGATCGCAACCTATGACAGTCTCACCGACAACAGCGGCGCGCGCAATTTCAAGCTGCTTTCCGTGCGCCAGCAGGGCAAGGACATGCTCGTCGCGCGCGTCGCGGGCGTCGACGACCGCGACGGCGCCGAGGCGCTGAACGGCGTCGAGCTTTACCTTCCGCGAGAAATGCTTCCCTCGCCAGAAGAAGACGAATTCTATGTCGCCGACCTCATCGGCCTTCGCGCTGAAACGCCGGACGGCGAGACAATCGGGGTCATCGTCGCCGTGCACAATTTCGGCGCTGGAGACATTCTCGAGATTGCGCCCACGCATGGGCCCGAAAAGTTGTCAGACTTTTTGGAGGAGGCCGTGCGAAGAAAGCCCGGCGGCGAGACGCTGCTTTTGCCATTCACCAAGACCACGACTCCGGTCGTCGACGTCAAAGCTGCACGTGTCGTCGTCGTGCCGCCTGCGGAGGCCGAAGGCGAAGCTCCGTAAGCGCTTCGGCGCGATCGGAACGCACAGCCTCCTAGCCTTCACCGATTCCCCCGCTTCATGCCATAACCGCTCCATGTGGCGCGCGACGGTTCTGACCCTCTTTCCCGAAATGTTTCCGGGTCCGCTCGGGCTTTCGCTTGCGGGCGACGCCCTTTCGCGCGGCGTCTGGGCGCTGGAAACGAAACAGATTCGCGAGCACGGGCTCGGGCGCCATCGCGCCGTCGACGACACGCCCGCCGGCGGCGGCCCCGGCATGGTGATGCGCGCCGACGTGCTGGCCGCGGCGCTCGACGCTGCGGCGCCTGCCGACGACCCGCGCCCGCGCCTGCTCCTGACCCCGCGCGGCAGACCGCTGACGCAGTCGCGCGCGCGCGAACTCGCGCAGGGTCCGGGCGCGATTATTCTTTGCGCGCGTTTCGAAGGCGTCGACGAGCGCATCATCGAAGCTCGCGCGCTCGAAGAAATTTCGATCGGCGATTTTGTGCTTTCGGGCGGCGAGATCGCAGCGCTGGCGCTTATCGACGCCTGCGTGCGGCTCATCCCCGGCGTCATGGGCGAAGAAGCGTCGGGCGTCGAGGAAAGTTTTGAGGCGGGACTGCTCGAATATCCGCACTACACCCGGCCGCGCGACTTCGAGGGGCGCGACATCCCGGACGTGCTGCTTTCCGGCGATCACGCGAAGATCGCCAAATGGCGCCATGAGCAGGCGCTCTCGCTCACGCGCGCGCGGCGCCCCGAACTGTTGACGCAGCCGGGCGGAACTTCCCGCCCGCGCTGAATCTCTCCTGCTCTGCTCAATTTTTCATCTGGTCCCGCGCCGCGCGCGATCTAGCTAATGAGCAGCTCACCCGAGCTTGAGCCTGGAGCCAAGGCGCTAAAGCGCGTTGCGAAAAAGTGGAAACCGGTTTTTCGCGCATAGCGCGCTCCAAATTTTTGGAATCGATCACGTTATCTGCATTTGGGCGATTCCGCCCAAATGCAGCGTGATCTAGGAGGCCCGCACATGCAGAAAGCAAAGACGCAGATGCACCCCGATACAGAACGTTCGGCGCTGAATACGCCGACCGATCTTGAAAAGCAGTCGACGATGAAGGTCGCCGCGGAAATCAACAAGCTCGTGGCCGACGCCTTGGCGCTTTATCTCAAGACGAAAAATTTCCATTGGCATATGAGCGGCCCGCATTTCCGCGATTACCATTTGTTGCTCGACGAACAGGCCACTCAGATCTACGCCGCCGTCGATCCGCTGGCTGAGCGGGTGCGCAAGCTCGGCCAACCGACTCTGCGTTCGATCGGGCATGTCGCCAAACTGTCGCGCATCAAGGACAACAACGAGGACTTCGTGTCGCCCTACGACATGCTTTCCGAATTGCTGGAAGACAACAAGGCGATGGCCGAGTCCATGCGCAATGCGCATAAGGTCTGCGACGATAACGAAGACGTCGCGACCGCAAGCCTTCTCGAAACTTTCCTGGACGAGACCGAGAAGCGGACCTGGTTCCTGTTCGAGGCGGCGCGCGGCGCCGGCCCCGGCGGTCATTGAGCAAGAACGGCCTCTGACGCGTTAGCGCGTCGGAATGGGCGTGCCGCTGCGATAATCGTAGAAGCCGCGCTGGGTCTTTTTGCCGAGCCAGCCGGCTTCGACATATTTCACCAGCAGAGGGCAGGGGCGGTATTTCGAATCCGCCAGGCCCTCATGCAGCACCTGCATGACTGAGAGACAGATGTCGAGGCCGATGAAATCGGCGAGCTGCAGCGGTCCCATCGGATGGTTGGCGCCGAGCTTCATCGCCGTGTCGATCGCTTCGACCGAGCCCACGCCTTCATAGAGCGTATAGATCGCCTCATTGATCATCGGCAGCAGAATGCGGTTGACGATGAAGGCGGGGAAGTCCTCGGAAACGGTGACTGTCTTGCCGAGCTTGGCGATGAAGGCCTTTGCCTCCTCGAATGTCGTGTCATCCGTGGCGATGCCGCGAATGAGTTCGACGAGCTGCATGCGCGGCACCGGATTCATGAAGTGAATGCCGATGAAGCGCTCGGGCCGCCCGGTGACGGAGGCAAGCCTTGTGATCGAAATCGACGAGGTGTTGGAGCTGATGATCGCGTCAGGTTTCATGACCTTCGCGAGTTCGGTCAGAATCTTGCGTTTGACGTCCTCGACTTCGGTCGCCGCCTCGATGACGATGTCGGAATCGGCGAAATCAGCCATTTTCGGCGCGCCGGAAATGCGCGCAAGCGCCGGCTCGATTTTGACGGCGTCGAGCTGGCCGCGCTCGGCGGCGCGACGCATCTGCGCGGCGACGTCGGCCATGCCGGCGTCGATGCGCTCCTGCGATATGTCGTTCAGGGCGACGTCATAGCCGGCGAGGGCGCAGACATGCGCGATCCCCTTGCCCATCTGGCCCGCGCCGATGACGCCGATCTTGCGAATCTCGAAGCCCATGTTTGACCACCGTCAGCGAAGCCAGCGCCGGACAGACCGCGGCGCGCCGCGCTGAGGCGTGCCGCAGTGCAATATAACTTGCGTTCCTCTGCAAGGAAAACAAAGAAAAAGCAACTGTGGGGCTTAGACGCTGAGGGCTTCGGCAATCCGCAGCCGCCGCGGCGCCTGACATTCAGGCCGAAACGGCGACAGTTCTTGCGGTCAGCGGCCGATTTTCGCCAGCTCCGCCTCAAGCTCCGGAAGGGCGGTGAACAGGTCGGCGACGAGGCCATAATCGGCGACCTGGAAAATCGGCGCCTCCTCGTCCTTGTTGATCGCGACGATCACTTTCGAATCCTTCATGCCCGCGAGATGCTGGATCGCTCCGGAAATGCCGGCGGCGATATAGAGATCCGGCGCCACCGCCTTTCCGGTCTGGCCGACCTGCAAATCATTGGGCGCATAGCCGGCGTCGACGGCGGCGCGAGACGCGCCGATCGCGGCGTTAAGCCGCGTCGCGACGGGATCGAGCACTTTGTGGAAATTCTCCGCCGAGCCGAGCGCGCGGCCGCCGGAAAGGATGACGCGCGCCGAGGTGAGTTCGGGACGCTCGGATTTCGCCAGCTCTTCGCTCTTGAAGGCGGAGACGCCGGGGTTGGCCGACGCGGCGATCGCCTCGACCGACGCCGAGCCGCCCTCGGGCGCCGGCTGGAAGGCGGTGGTCCGCACGGTGATCACTTTCTTTGCGTCCTTCGCGCGGACCGTCTGGATGGCGTTGCCGGCGTAGATCGGCCGCTCGAATGTGTCGGCGGACGCGACTTTGATGATGTCAGAGACCTGCATCACGTCGAGGAGCGCCGCGACCCGCGGCAGCACGTTTTTCGTCGCCGAGGTCGACGGCGCGATAATGACGTCATAGGCGCCGGCAAGAGAGACGATCAGCGCCGCGACGGTCTCGGCCAGAACATGATCGAGCGACGCGTCTTCGGCGTAGAGGACCTTCTCCACGCCGTCGAGCTTCGCCGCCTGATCGGCGGCTCCTCTTAGCCCAGGCCCGACGACGAGAATGTGAATGGGGCCACCGATCTCTTTGGCGGCAGTGAGCGCCTTGGCGGTGGCGGGCGCAAGGGCGCCGCCGGCGGTTTCAGCGAGAAGCAGAATCGTCATCTCAAAGCACTCCCGCTTCCTTGAGCTTGCCAACGAGTTCGACGACCGAGCTGACCTTGACGCCCGCTTTGCGCTTCGCAGGCTCGGCGGTCTTCAACACTTCCAGGCGCGGCGAGATGTCGACGCCATAGTCGGCGGGCGACTTCACGGCGACCTCCTTCTTCTTCGCCTTGATGATGTTGGGCAGCGAGGCGTAGCGCGGCTCGTTGAGGCGCAAATCCGTGGTGATGACCGCCGGCAGTTTCAGGCTGAGGGTCTGCAGTCCGCCGTCGATCTCGCGCGTCACGTCGACGGCGCCGTCGGCCATCTCGACCTTCGAGGCGAATGTCCCCTGGCCCCAGCCAAGCAGCGCCGCGAGCATCTGGCCGGTCTGATTGCAATCGTCATCGATCGCCTGCTTGCCCATGATGACGAGCTGCGACTGTTCTTCCGCGACGACTTTGGCGAGAATTTTGGCGACCGCGAGCGGCTCGACGATGTCGTCGGTCTTGACCAGAATGCCGCGATCGGCGCCCATGGCGAGGCCGGTGCGCAAGGTTTCGTCACCCTTGGCCGGGCCGATCGTGACCAGAACGACTTCCGTCGCTTTGCCGGCCTCTTTCAAGCGTAACGCCTCCTCGACGGCGATTTCGTCGAAGGGATTCATCGACATTTTCACATTGGCGAGATCGACGCCCGAACCGTCCGCTTTGACCCTGATCTTGACGTTGTAATCGACGACCCGTTTGACGGGCACGAGAATCTTCATCGCGCGACCCCTTGGCCTCCCTTGACCCTTTGGCGAGACGGCGTCTGAGCGCCGCCTGCGCGCGCTCCACTCTGGCTAAAGCCGTTGCGCGGTCTGGTAGCGGGGGCGCGCGCGCAAGTCAAACCAAGCGATCGCGGCCAAACCACGCAATCAGGGCGCATCCTCGCCCGCATCCTGCGGCCGCGGCGAGCGGGCGAGCGGACCGCCACGGTCGAAAAGCCTGTGCCGCCGGCGCTTGAAAATCGGCGTCAGCACAAGACCCGTGGCGATGCCGCCGACATGCGCCATCCAGGCGATCGCGCCGCCCTCGCCCATAGAGGCGTTGATGAGCTGCATCAAAATCCAAGCGCCGACGAAAAGCCAGCCGGAGGCGACAAAGGAAAATAGCGGCGCGCGCAGCCCGAGGATCGATTTGAGGCGCGTCCCCGAAAGCCACGCGCCAAACCAGACCGGCGCGAGCGCCAGCGAAAGCGGCAGAAAAATTCCGGCGACCGTCACGCGCGGATGGAGCAGCAGAAAGGCGGCGCACACTCCCGAGATCGCTCCGGACGCGCCAATGAGCGGCGTGATCGAATGCGGCGTCGCGTAAATATAGAACACGCCCGAGGCGATGCCGCAGGAAAGATAAAACAGGAGATAGTGGAGCGAACCCATCGCGTCTTCGACATTGTCGCCGAAGACGTAAAGGAACAGCATGTTCGAGCCGAGGTGCACTAGCGACGAGTGAAAGAAGAGCGCGGTGAGAAGGGTCAGCGCCGCCGGCGGTCCGACGATCCAGTCGGCGAGCTGGGCTTCGCCGAAGAGCACGCGGGGGATGATGGCGAAGCCGCGGACGACCGTCAGCGGATCGCCGAAAATCTCGCTCTGAACGAAGAGGAACACGACGACGTTGATGGCGATCAGCGTCCAGGTCACGATCGGCCGCCGCACGTAGCGCAGCGGCGCGTCGTCATAGATCGGCATCACCATCGGCTAAGCTCCTCATCAATCGCAAGCCTAACATATGGCGACGCCTATGCGCGGCGTCAGGGGCGGGCGAGCCGACGGCCAAGCCAAGACGCAACAAGATCGCCGAGCCCAGCGATGTCGAAGGCGACGGTCAGAAGCCCGTAGATGGACGCGCCGACCAGGATTTGGGCGATCAAGGTGAGAATGCCCGGCGTCATATCACGCAGAGGGGTAAGCGCCAGCGACATCGCGCCCGTCGCAACAAGCGCCGCGAACATATCCCAAAACGATGGCCAGACCGGCTGCGTGCGCAGCGCGAAATAGACTGTCGCGACAAGCGCCGCGACATAGGCGCCGCCCTGCGCGATGGCGAGATTGGAGGCGTCTTCGCCCCAAGGCAAGATAAAAAGCAACGCCAGTCCGAAGGCGACTGCCGCAAGCGCCGCGACAATCAGCGGCTTCGTCTTCTTTTCGATCTGAAACACCGGATTGACGCCAAAGAGAAGGACGCCCATCGCAAACAGTCCGGGAAGCAACAGGCCGAGATAATGGCCGAACGGACCGCGATATTGCGTCGGAACGATCAGCGCTTCGATCGACGGCATGACGAACCAGAGTCCGGCGCAGGCCGGCAACAGAAAGGCGACGACGACGCCCATATTGCGCGCGATCTGCTCCTTCGCGCGATCGGCGCCATGACGCTCATGCGCAGCGACGGCGATCTGAAACAAGAGCACGTCGAGCGCCGAACCGAGCGCCTGCACCGCGCGCACGCCAAGATCGTAAGCCAGCGCAAATTGACCCGTCTCGGCGAAGCCGAAGACGCTCGCGACGATGGAGCGCGCCGCAAGCGGCATCGCTTGATAGAGAAGATGCGCGGTCACGATCGGCGCGCTATAGGCTGCGAGAGCGCGCGCATTGTGACTCGACGCGGCGCGAATGTCGGCGCCCGGATCGAGCAGCGCGCGGCGGCCGAGAACGACCGTGCCGAACAGGCTCGCGATCCCGCCGGCGAGCGCCACCGCAGCCGAGTGAAAGATAAACGCGCCGCCACCGATAAGGACGAGCGCCAGCGCATTCTTGGCGAGCATCAGTCGCACATAGGCGCGGTCGTGAAAGCGCGCGCGCACCAGAGCCGTGCAATAGTCGAAAAGCCCGTTTGCGACCGCGGTCAGCAGCGCCAGGAGAATGAGATTGGTTTCGAAATCGAGCGGCGGGCCAATGAGCGCGTAAATTCCTGTCGCCGATCCGAGGAAGAGCGTGACGCCGATGAAGGACGCGTCGAGAGTCGAGCGCACCACCGGCTCCCTGTCGCGCGTGCGCTTCGAATAGAAGCGCGTCGCCGAAAGACGCAACCAGTCATAGAGCGCCGTCTGCACGACGACCGCGATGGAGAAGGCGAGCGCGAAGCGGCCGTATTCCTCGGGGCCAAGGAATTTCGCCACCGTAAGTCCAATGACGAAATTGACGATCGTATTGGCGAGAAAGGCGAGAAGGACGTTCACTTAACCGCCTACTCCGCTCCAGCGGCCGAGCGCGATAAGCTCGCGCAACGCTTGCGCATCGCGGGGCGTCACGTCGGCAAAATCTCGATCCGCCGTCGCGGGATCGAAATATTTCCACGAGCGCGCGCATTTGACGCCGGCGGCGCGTTGCACAACAACGCCGACGCCCGGCGCTTCCGGCAAGCGAAAGGCGTCCATCGGCGCTTCGCCCGGCACAATGCGAATGTCCGAAGCGATGCAGATTTCGGCGAAGTCGACGCCGTCGAGCGCCGCGCGCAGCGGGTCATCCGCAATGTAGACGATCGGCGCCGCCTCCAGCGAAGAGCCGATGCGCTTTTGCGCGCGCTCGATTTCAAGCGCGCCGGTAACGACGGAGCGAATCCTGCGAATCTTCTCCCACTTGGCCGCAAGCGCATCGTCGCGCCATGCGTCGGGGATAGTTGGAAAATGCTCAAGATGCACTGATTGCGCATTCGGATAGCGGGCAAGCCAGGCCTCCTCCGCGGTGAAAACGAGAATCGGCGCAAGCCATGTCGTGACGCTGCGGAAGATGCGATCGATGGTCGCGAGCGCCGCCTTGCGTTTGACGCTCGACGGCGGATCGCAATAAAGCGCGTCCTTGCGCACGTCGAAATAGAAGGCCGAAAGTTCGCTCGTCATGAAATGGGTGAGCAGCGCGACGATGCGCTTATAGTCGTATGCCGTATAGGACGCGCGGATCGACTCGTCGAGCTGCTGCAGGCGATGCAGCATCAGCCGTTCGAGCTCTCCCGCCTCGCTCATCGCGGCGTCGTCATTTGGCTGATAATGCGCCAGCGCGCCGATCATCCAGCGCAGCGTGTTGCGCAGCTTGCGATAAAGCTCGACGAAGGTTTTGAGGATTTCTGGTCCGACGCGCAGATCGTCCGCGTAGTCGGACGCCGCGACCCACAGCCGCATGATGTCGGCGCCGGAATCAGCGATGATTTTTTGCGGCGCGACGACATTGCCGAGCGACTTCGACATTTTGCGCCCTCTCTCGTCGAGCACGAAGCCATGCGTCAGCACGGCGTCGTAGGGCGCGCGGCCACGCGTGCCGCAACTTTCGAGAAGAGAGGAATGGAACCAGCCGCGATGCTGATCGGAGCCTTCGAGATACATGATCTCGTCTTCGCCGCCGTCGCGCTTACGATGGATGCCGGCGAGCATCGGGAAATGTTTCGGGTCTTCAAGCGTGAAGGCGTGCGTCGAGCCTGAGTCGAACCAGACGTCGAGAACGTCGGAGATCTTCTCGTAATCCTCGGCCTTATAGTCAGGCGAAAGAAAACGCTCGGCGGCGCCCGCTTCATACCACGCGTCGGCGCCTTCATTTTCGAAGGCCTCGATGATGCGGGCGTTGACGCGCGCGTCGACGAGCGGCTCGTGTATATCCTTCTTGACGAAGACCGCAATCGGCACGCCCCAGGCGCGCTGGCGCGACACGACCCAGTCCGGACGATTCTGAATCATGCCGCGGATGCGGTTCTCTCCAGCGGCGGGCGTCCATGTCGTGCGCGCGATTTCTTCAAGCGCGATCTCGCGAAGAGTCGGCGCGTTGCCGCCCTCTCCCATTGGGAGAGGGTCGCCGCGAAGCGGCGGGGTGAGGGGTTGCGACGAATTTTCTAACCCCTCACCCGTCGCCTTCGGCGCCACCCTCTCCGATGCAAACCGGGTGTTCCCGGTTTGCGCATCCGACGCCGAAGTCGGCAACAGCCGACTTCGGAGGGAGAGGGTTTTATCCATCGCGATGAACCATTGCGGCGTGTTGCGGAAGATCACCGGCTTCTTCGAGCGCCAGGAATGCGGATATTGGTGCTTCAATTTTCCGCGCGCGACGAGATTGCCCGACTGGATCAGCGCGGCGATCACCGCCTCATTGGCGTCGCCCTTCTCGCCCTTGTCGGTGATGACGCGCTTTCTTGCAAAGCCCGGCGCGTCCTTCGTGTAGAAGCCGTCCTCGTCGACCGTATAGGGAATGCGCGGCTCGATGCCGCGCAATTGCAAATCGCGGGCATGCGCCATCCAGATGTCGAAGTCCTCGCGACCATGGCCCGGCGCCGTATGCACGAAGCCCGTGCCCGTGTCGTCCGTGACATGTTCGCCGTCGAAGAGCGGCACGTCGAAATCATAGCCGAGATGCGCGAGCGGATGCGCGCAGATCAGTTCGGCCAGCATCGCGACGGGCACGTCGTGAAGCCGCTCGTAACCATCGACTTTCGCCGCCTTGAACGCGTCGCTCGCAAGCTTGTCGGCGATGACGAAGGTTGCGCCGGGAAGCGCCCAATTGCCCTCAGGCGCATGGGTGACCCGATAAAGTCCGTAATCAATCTTCGACGAGAAGGAGATCGCGCGATTGCCGGGAAGCGTCCACGGCGTCGTCGTCCAGATGATAATCCGCGCTTCGCTCAGCTCGCCCTCTGCGCCGCGCGGAATCGGAAACGCCACCCAGACCTGGTCGCTCGTGTAATCCTCATATTCGACTTCCGCTTCCGCCAGCGCCGTTTTTTCGACGACGCTCCACATCACCGGCTTCGAGCCGCGATAGAGCAGGCCGTTCGCGGCGAATTTCATGATCTCGCGCGCGATCGCCGCTTCCGCCGCATAGGCCATCGTCGAATAGGGATGGTCCCAATCGCCTGCGACGCCCAAACGCTTGAACTCCTCGCGCTGAACGCCGAGCCAATGTTCGGCGTAGGCGCGGCATTCCCGCCGGAAGGCGATCATCGCGTCGGGATGGGAGAAGTCCGGCTTCTGCTTGCCCTTGGCGCGGTAATTCTCTTCCTCGATCTTCCATTCGATCGGCAGGCCGTGGCAATCCCAGCCCGGCACATAGACGCAGTCCTTGCCCGTCATGCGCTGGCTGCGCGTCACGAGATCCTTGAGGATCTTGTTGAGCGCGTGGCCGATATGAATATTGCCGTTGGCGTAGGGCGGTCCGTCATGCAGCGTGAATTTCGGACGGCCCGCGCCCGCTTCGCGCATTTTCTTCTCGAGGCCGATCGTCTCCCAGCGCTTGAGGAGCTCCGGCTCGCGCTGCGGCAGGCCGGCGCGCATCGGAAAATCCGTCACAGGCAAATAGAGGCTTCTTGAATAGTCCGGCCCTTTCGGGCTGTCGTCGTTCATCGTCGTGAAAACCGCTCGGGCGAACGCGGCGGGGAGCCGGCGGGTCCGCGCTGACTTAGAAGATTTGGAAAGAAAGCGCCAACCGCGCCAATACCCGGACCCCGCGCGAGCTCATTTAGCTGCGAGCGCGGGCCGGGCAGGTAATTCGAATGCGACGAAGCAGGGCCATGGCCCTCTCTAACAAGCGGCGGCGGGGCGGCAAAGCTGAAAAAGTGGAATGACTCGGGGATTTGAGCCATATTGCGAAAAATTGGAGCAAGATTGTCCAACGATGGCCGGTCCGCATTATCCTTCAGGCGCCGCCGAACATGCGCCGAAAACGCCCGCCTTGGAAATTCAGGCGGCGATCGACGATCTTACCGCGGCGCTTGGCGTCGATCCCCCCACGGGGCGCGCCGCGCCGCAAATCATGGCGGATGAATTGCCTGGGCTGCTTAAAGATTTCACGCGCGAAGAAATCGAAGAGGTTGTCGCTCCCAGGCGGACGCTCATGCGGCGCGCCGCTCAAAAACAGGCCCTGACGACCTTGGAAATCGACCGGGCCCTGCGCCTCGCGCGCATCCGCCTGCAAGCGCTGCGCACCTTCGGCTCGCCTGAAAAGGCCGACCGCTGGCTGCGCAAACCGACGCCGGCTCTTTCGAACCAGACGCCGATGAAGCTCTTGCAAACGGAGACCGGCGCGCAGCAGGTCCAGGAGCTTCTTGTCCAGATCGCGCACGGCATTTTCATCTGACGCTAATTTTCGAAAGCAAGTCTCCGCCAGAGACTGTCGCGACAGATCTCGCTTCAATCTCCGCGTCCGGGCAAGCCTCGAGCCGCCCCGACATTGACGGGAAGGAAACAAAGAGGCGGACATGCCTGGCGCGCCGAAAGCCTTATGGCGCATCTCGAATTTCGCAAGCCTTGATGGCGTCGGAGGCTTGCTGGCCCCCGGCCGGTGGCACAATGCGGGTAGACCGATCCTTTACGCCGCCGAGACGCCACCCGGCGCCCTGCTGGAAATTCTCGTTCATCTCGATTTCGAAGACCTGCCGGACGATTATCAGCTTATTGAGATCGTCGGCTCCGTGAAGGCGTCGATCGCAACGGTCGAAGAAGCGTCATTGCCGGAAAATTGGCGCGACGATCTTGTGACAACCCGTAAGATCGGCGACGAATGGCTCGTATCCGGCCGATCGCTCTTGATGCGCGTTCCTTCCGCGCTCGCACCTTTAACGTCGAACTGGCTCGTCAATCCGCGTTACGAAGACGTCGTAACCACAAGCACTGCAAGAACGATGCGTTTTCCCTTGGATGAAAGGTTGCTCCGGCGGTAGCCGGGCGGACGCCAGGAAACGCATCCGGTCCTGAATAGCGGCGCAAGCCAGCTAGCGCGGCCGTCTCAGTCCCAGCAGGCCAGCGAGATAGGCGAAGCCGCCCGCCACGATCGCGATGAGCAGCAATATCAGAAATGCGCCGGACAGCAGCGTAAAGCCTATGAACAGAAACAGCAGCAGCGCCGCAGTTACGATCAGGCTCTGCAACGGCGAGAGCTTGACGACCTTGACCCGGCCGGCGCCGGTCGCGACCCAGAGTCGAGAGGCCTCGGTCTCCTCGCCCGGCAAGATGATTTCGACCCGTCCCTTGGGCTCTTCGTTCATGACGCTTTCCCTCCTGTCGGGGATGATGTCTCCAAGCTAGATCGCGCGAAAATTTTGGCAACAGATCATGCGCGCGGCGACGCCGCGCCGCTCTCGGCCAATATTCGTCCCGCTTCTTCAACATCGGTGCGCATCCTTCCGACGAGCGCCTCGACGCTGTCGAATTTCGCTTCGGATCGGATAAAGCCGTAAAAGGCGACTTCCACCTCCTTGCCATAGAGATCGCCATCGAAATCGAAGATGAAGACTTCAAGGAGCGGCGCGCCATTGTCAAAGGTCGGCCGACGACCAAAGCTCGCCACGCCCTGACGAATTTTTCCGTCGACTTCAATCGTCACGGCGTAAATGCCGTGCCGGAGCCGATTGGCCGGGTCCAGCGCGATATTGGCGGTGGGAAAGCCTAAGGCGCGCCCGCGCTTGTCGCCGTGACGCACGACGCCGCGAATGAAATAGGGATGGCCGAGAAGCCGCCGCGCCAGCGCCGCGTCGCCGCACTCGAGCGCTTCGCGCGTCGCCGTCGAAGAGACGGCGTCGAGACTGCCGTCCTCGTCCTGAGTGATGCGGTCGACAATCTCGACGATCATCCCGAGCCTTTCGCCTTCTGCGCGCAAAAACTCTGGTCCACCCTCGCGACCCACGCCGAAACGAAAATCATATCCCGCGACCACGGCTGAAAGCCGCAGGCGCTTGTGCAGAATATCCTGGGTGAAGACGCGCGCGGGGCTTTGCGCAAAGTCCTTGTCGAAAGTGAGCACGATCATGCCGTCGAGCCCTAGTCGCGCCGCCTGCGCCGCTTTGGCGTCGGGCGGGGTGAGACGAAAAATCACGGTTTGTCCGGCGAAGAAATCCGCCGGATGGGGCTCAAAAGTCAGCAGAATGCAGGGCCGTGAAAGTCTTGCGGCAAGCGCCTGGGCGCGGGCGATGACGCCGCGGTGGCCCCTGTGCAGCCCGTCGAAATTGCCGATCGCCGCAACGGCGCCCTCCAGCCCCGGCGGCGGCGCCTGGGGATCGCGCGCGACGATGAAGGACGCGGACACGGCGCGAATCGAAAATTTAAGCCGAAGCCGGCCTCTCCTCCGCCGGCGCCGGCGCAGCGGCGCGCATCGTCTGCTCGCGGCTCGGCACCATGACGAGGGCCTCGCCGTCGAGCACCACCTTGCCGTCGACGAGACACTCGCATTTGAGTTTGGCGCGCCGGCCTTTTTCGATCAGCTCCACGACCTCGACAATGACCGTGATGACGTCGCCGATCTTCACCGGCGCGCGGAAATTCAAGGTCTGCGACAGATAGACGGCGCCAGGGCCGGGGAGATACATGCCGATGACCGTGGAAATGAGCGAGGCCGTGTAGAGGCCATGCACGATGCGCTCGCCAAAGCGCGTCTTCGACGCGAAGTGATCGGAGAGATGAATTGGATTGCGGTCGCCGGAAAGATCGGCGAAGGCGATCACGTCATCATCCATCACCGCCTTCATCAGCGTCTCGCGCATGCCGACGCTCAGATCTTCGAAATAGTAGATTTTGAACGGCGTCGACATGGGGCCACCGGAAAGTTGCGTCGCGGATCGTGACCGCAGGAAAGGCCTGCGCAGCCCCTTTTACCAGAAAAGCTCGCGAGCCAAAGCCTTAGGACGGGCGCCGGCGCGCGCAAAGAGCGATTCCAGCGCCGTTTCGTCGAGCGCGCCCCCTTCGGGATGCAGCTCCTCGCGATGCACGCCATGGATGATGAAGAGGCAGTCGAGCCCCACGCGGCCAGCGCCGGCGAGGTCGGTGAAGGCCCCGTCGCCAATCGTCAGAGTGCGCGATTTGTCGACATCGCCGCCGCACAGATTTTTGAGCCGCTCCCTGGCGGCGGCGTAGATCGGGGCGTGGGGCTTGCCGAAGGTCAGGACGCGGCCGCCGATCGCCGCATAGCGCTCCGCCAAAGCGCCGGCGCAGTAGACGAGATCATTGCCGATCGCGACGACAATGTCGGGATTGGCGCAGAGCATCGTCAGGTCGCGCGCCTTCAGCGCCGCGAGCTGTTCGTCGTAGTCCGCGGGCGTTTCATTGCGCTCGTTGAAAAGACCGGTGCAGACGACGTAATCGGCGGCTTCCGGTCCGACGCGCATCACCGGCGCGCCAAGGCGACGCGCCGCCGCGCGGAAAAGACCGTCGTCGCGGGCCGGACCCAGGTGATAGACGGCCTGTCCGTCGCGCGCCACGATCTCGCGCAGCGCGAGCTCTCCCGCCGACACGAGATCGTCGAAACAGTCATGCGGCACGCCAAGCCCCAGGAGCTGGCGGCGCACCTCCTCATCCGGGCGCGAGGCGTTGGTGATCAGCACGACCGTCCCGCCCTTCGCGCGAAAGCGCTTCAGCGCCTCGGCCGCTTCCGGAAAATGGCGCCGACCGTCGATCAGCACCCCCCAGCCGTCGCACAGAATGGCGTCATAACGGTCGGCGATTTCGCGCAGACCGGCGATGAACGGAACGCGGCTTGAATCCGACGCGCCCGCCGTCAAAAGCGCGCCTCGGCAAAAGCGGCGGCGTAGGCCTTTTCGCAGACGGGATTGAACGTCCCGGTCGATTCATCGAGCAGGAACAGACGCCCGTCCATGATCCGGAACAAGGCCCCATGCAGCCGCAGGCGCCCGTGGTGTTCAAGCACCTGGATCATCGGAAAGGAGCGCAGATTGCGCAGCGTCTGCTTCACCGCCTCGAATTCGAGCCGCTCAACATAGAGCCTGTCCTTGGGATTGGGCGGAACGCCTAGGCGGTCGGCCGCTGGGCCGAGCATCTTGATCCAGTCGCCGATGAAGTCGCTGTGGCTCAGCCGCGGCGCATGGGGGTTGGCGGCGATTTCCGCATAGGCCTGGACGCCGCCACACTGACCATGGCCGAGCACGACGATGTCGGAAACTTTTAGGGCCATGACGGCGTATTCGAGCGCCGCCGAAGCGCCGTGGTAATGATCATCAGGCTCATAAGGCGGCGCCAGCGCTGCGACGTTGCGCAACACGAAAAGCTCGCCGGGCCCGGCGTTGAAGATCGCCTCGGGCGCGACGCGCGAGTCGCAGCAGCTGATGATCATGGTCTTGGGCTTCTGGCCCTTGATCGCCAATTCTTCGAAACGGTCATGGTCGGCGAGGAAACGCCCGCTGATGAAGGACTCATAGCCCTCTATGAGCGCCTCCGGCAGACCGGTCGCGCCGGGCGACGGCTCGTCGTCTGCCATTTAACGCTCCCTTCGTGCGCCTTACGCCAGGCGGATAGCGGACCTCGCGGTTATTGTGTAGATCACGCGGCGGGGTCAAGAGCAGGCCGGACCATTTGGGACGTTGGAGTTTTGAATGATTTCGCGACTGAAGCGCAGCGTGCTGGCCATGCCGGGTTCGAACGCCCGAGCGCTCGAGAAGGGCAAGACGCTTTCCGCTGACGTCCTGATGTTTGAACTCGAAGACGGGGTCGCAGAATCCGCCAAGGCGACGGCCCGTGAGCAGGTCGCGGCGGCGGTGGCCGGCGGCGGCTACGGCGCGCGCCAACTCGTGGTGCGCGTCAACGCTCGCGGGTCCGAGTGGTATCGGCCAGACGTCGCCGCTATCGCGCCGCTCGGCCCGGACGCCATCGTCATCCCCAAAGTCAATTCGCGCGACGAGGTCCTGAAGGCGGCCGCCGATCTTGTCGCCGCCGGCGCGCCGCATAAGACGCGGCTGTGGGCGATGATCGAAACGCCGCGCGCCGTCTTCGACATCGAAAAAATCGCGAGCGCCGCCGACGATCCGGCTTCCCGCCTCGAAGTTCTCGTGCTTGGGCCAAACGACATCGCCAAGTCGACGCGGGCGCGGTTGACGCCGGGTCGGCAGGCGCTGCTCTCCTGGCTTTCGGCCGGCGTTCTTGCGGCGCGGGTGCACAATATTGAGATCATCGACGGCATCTACAACGACTTCAATGATTTCGACGGCCTACGCCGCGAGGCGGAACAGGGGCGCGACTTCGGCTTCGACGGGAAGATGCTCATTCATCCGAGCCAGATCGGCCCGGTGAATGAAATTTTCGCCCCGAGCGACGAAGAGGTGGATTTCGCGCGCCGGATCATCGCGGTGTTCGACGAGCCGGAAAACGCCGACAAGGGCGTGGTGCAAATCGACGGCAAAATGGTCGAGCGTCTGCATCTCGACATCGCCAGGCGCACATTGCAGCTTGTCGAAGCGGCGAGTTGACGCAGCCCGTTTTGCGGGCGCCGAACGCTTCAACTATAAGGATGCGGGACAGTTAAGGATTCGCCAATGGTCTCGCCGGACGACGAAGAACCGAACCGCGTCGAATTTTCGGAAGCGCCGCTCGAACCGGCGGAAATCCCGCCTGAACCGCCGCCGCCAGCGCCGCTCAAACGCAAGCGCCGCTCCTTTTTTGGCCCGCTGTTATTGACGCTACTGCTTGTCGTCATCCTCGCGGGCGCCGCTCTTTATGCGGCGATCGCCTTCAAGGACAAGGACGAACGGTTAAAGGCCGTCGCGGACTATGCGGAGCCTTACGTCGATCAGGCGAGCAGCGCCTTCAACGAGTTGAAGGACCAGGCGCGATCGTTCTTCGGCGACGCCGGAGCGACTCGCACGACGGAGATCGCGCCCGAGGCGCCGCCAAGCGAGGCGCCCGCGACTCCGCAAGTTGCGCCCGCGAAACCCGCCGACACGGCGGCAGAACCCATTCCGCAAGAGCCGCGCTCCGAGCCTGCGACGAACGCAGCGGTAGAATCGCAAAAGGCGGCGATTGCGGCGATGCAGGGGCGCGTTGAGTCCGCCGAAGACACAGCGCAACGCGCGTTGCGCGCCGCGGAGGCCGCCGAGGCGGCCGCCAACGCCGCTCGTGCGGCAGCCGAAGCCGCAACGAAAACGAGCCTGGCGACCACTCCTGCAGAAAGCGGCCAAGGAGCCGCGCTGACCGCCAGCGAGCAGGTGACCGCGCTCGAAGGCCGCATCGACGTGTTGGGTGACGAAATCAAAGCGCTGCGCGAGCGGCTCGACTCTCCAAAAAGCGAAACGCGCGCTGCGCCGGAAGCTTCTGCGGCCAAGACGCCCGACGGGCCCGCGGCCCTGGTCGTCGTCGCCTATGCGCTTCAGCGCGAGCTCGAGGCGGGCAGGCCTTACGCCATAGAGGCGAAGGCGGCCACGCGGCTCGGCGCCGATCCCGCCGCGTTAGCCGCGCTTTCGTCTTTCGCCGAAAAGGGCGCGCCGACCGCGGCGCAACTGAAAGCCGACTTCGCGCCCGCCGCCAAACGCATTCGCGCGCTTGAGAATGATTCCGGCGATCTCACCCAACATTTGATGAAAGGCGCGAGCAAACTCGTGCGCGTTCGTCCGTCTGGTCAAGCGCCGACGACAGAGGCTCAGACGGTCGAAGAAAAAGTTTCTCAGATTGAAGCCGCGCTCGGCCATGGCGACCTCGCTCAGGCCGGCGCGCTTTTCGCGGCGCTTCCTGAAGCCGCTCAGAACGAGGCCAGGGACTTCGGCGCCGCGCTGCGCGCGCGCATGGACGCAGGACGGGCGGCCGACGGTCTGCTGCATGGCGCGATCGCCGCGCTCGGCGCAACGAAGGAATAAGCAGGATCACTCGCCATGCTGTTTCTCCTCTTCTTCATCATTGCGCTTGCGGCGGTCGCCTATGGACTCGAATGGCTGATCCAACAACCGGGCTCGCTGACGCTCGATTTCGCCGGGTACCAGTTCGAGGCGTCGATACCGGTGGCGGTCGCGGGTCTCCTGCTGATCGTCGCTGCGACCATCGTGCTCTGGGCGATCACTACCGCGGTAGTGCGGTTTCCGGGGCGCTGGAGCGGCGGCTCGCGGATGAAGCGACGGGACAAGGGCTTCGACGCGCTTTCGCAAGGGCTCATCGCGGTCGGCTCCGGCGACGCCGCCCGCGCCCGCAAGGCCGCGCACGTCGCCGAACGGCTGCTGCCGAACGAGCCGCTCGCGCAGTTTCTGAAAGCGCAGGCCGCACAGCTTTCGGGCGATCGGCGCCTCGCGGAAGAGACCTTCCACAAGATGACGTTGAAGCCGGAGACGAAACTTCTCGGGCTGCGTGGGCTGCACATCGAGGCGCGCCGGCGCGAGGACACAGAGGCGGCGCATCATTTCGCCAAGGAGGCGCATGACATCGCGCCGCTCCCCTGGGCGGGCGCCGCGATGCTCGAACATCTCGCCGCGCAGGGCGACTGGCAGAAGGCGCGAGAGGCAATCGAGGCGCGCCTCGTCGCCAAGGCGATTGACGCACAAACGGCGCAGAACCTGCACGCCGTCGTCGAAACCGCTATGGCGATGGAGAAGGACCGCGATCATCCTCACGATGCGCTCCATCTCGCGCGTCAGGCGCTGAAACGCCGGCCGGGCTTCGCGCCCGCCGCCGTCGCCGCGGCGCGCGTGCTCGTGCGCCATGGCGACCAGAAACAGGCGCTGAAGCTGATCGAGTCGGTATGGGCGACAAAGCCGCATCCCGATCTCGCCGCCGCCTATCTCGAAGCGCTGTCAGGCGAATCGAATGTTGCAAAGCTCGCGCGGGTGGAGAGGCTGGCGCGGGCTGCGCCCAGTGCGCCGGAGAGCCGCCATCTCGTCGCCGAGGCGGCGCTGTCGGCCCGCAATTTCGCCAAGGCCCGCGAGGCGCTCGCCCCGCTCGTGGCGGACGGACGGCATCCAACCGCGCACACCTGCCTGTTGATGGCGGAGATCGAAGACGGGGAGCAGGGACCCTCCGGGCCGGTGCGCGAATGGCTCGCCCGCGGCTCGCGCGCGCCGCGGGATCCGGTCTGGATCGCGGACGGCGTCGTTTCCAAGACCTGGCTGCCGATTTCGCCGGTCACCGGCCGGCTCGACGCCTTCGAATGGAAGCCGCCGCCGGACTCCGCGCAGCATTTGACCGAAGAAGGCAAGCCCAATATCCCGGCCGCCTTTTTAACGCGGCCCGCCGAACCTGCCGCGTTGCCTGCAGCTGACGCGTCCGGGAAAGCGGCGGCCGGCTAGCGCGCCCGGTCGGCGCGGCGAATGCGCACATAGAGCGCGCCCTCGCCGCCGTGATGGCGCGCGGCTTCGCCGAAGCCCATGACCACGTCGCGCAAATTGGGCGCTTCGAGCCACATCGGCACAACCCGGCGCAGCACCCCGCCCTCGTCGCGCGTCAGCCCCTTGCCGGTCACGATGATGGCGATGCGCGCGCCATTCGCCTGACATCTGCGCAGGAACGCCGTCAAAGACCGCTGCGCCTCCGCCTGGCGCATGCCGTGAAGATCGAGCTTGGCGTCGACTTCTAATCGTCCGCGCTTGATCTTCCCGAAGGTGCGCGCGTCAATATCCACTGGCCGCGGCGGCGGCTTCGGCGCCGGCGGACGGTCGCGAACGACAGAAGGGGCGGACGGAGGGCCGGCTTCGATGGAAGGAGGCGGCGGCGCCGGTTTTTTCGGACGCGCCCGCGAAGGCCGGACGTCGGCGGTCGCCACCATCCAGAGCTCGGCTTCGGCCTGTGATAGCCGGCGCGCATAGCGGCGAGCATTTTCCTCGCTCACGGACCGCCTCCAACGTCCTTCGGCAGCAGCACGATCATTTGGGCGGCGTGCCGCACGTCGCCAGCGCGCCGGCCCGCCGCTTCGCCCGCGCCGAAAAAAAGATCGGCGCGCGCAGGACCAATTATGGCAGATCCGGTGTCTTGCGCGATCATCAGCCGACAAAATTCCGTTTCGGCCTCGCTCTGCCAAGGAATTCGCGCAGCAATCCAGAAGGGCAGGCCATAGCACCAGATCGAGCGGTCGACGGCGATCGACCGAAACGGCGTCAGCGGCGCGCCCTCGCCGCCGATCGGGCCGATCCTGCGCCGTTCCGACCCATCGATCTGGAAAAACACATAGGAGCGATTCTCCTGCATCAGCCGGCGACCCGCCTCGCCCGGGCCTGTTCCGAGCCGCCGCAATGTCTCCTTCATCAGATCGAGCGACATCTCGGCTTGCTTCACGAGCCCGCGCTCGATCATCAGCCGGCCCACGGACGTGTAGGGCCAGCCGTTGCGTCCGTCATAGGTGAGCGCCATGACGCCGCCGCCCAGCAGCCGCAGCCGCGCCGAGCCCTGCACCTGAATGAGGAACAATTCGACGGGGTCGCGGACATAAGCGAGCGGATGTGCGCTCGGCGCCGCGCCTTCCTCTTCGATCGCGCGCCGATCCGGATAGGGCACAAGCGCGCCGTCGGCCTGCCGTCGCGCGCTTGTGAGCTTCTCGCCGGAGGGCAGTGAGAGCGGCGTGTCGTTCAGCGTGACGAGGTCCAGGGGACGCGACAGGACCGGGGTCACGAAACCCGGCTCTGGCGACAGTCTGGCGTCGACCTCAACCTCATAATAGGCGGTGACGAAGCCTGGCGTGTTAATGACGTGAGGACGAAACCAGTCCCGAAAGAAAGAGGCGGGATTGTTGGGGCCGTCGAGCGCGGCGCGTGCGGCCGAGATAAGCGATTGCGGCGGCGGAACGGCGCTTCGCTGCTCTTGCGCGCCGGCGACGAGGATCTCGGCGGAGCGGCGGAAGGCGCTGAATGCCGCGGAGAGATCGTCGACTGAAAAGCCGTCGATCTCTCCGAATTCTATTCTCTGCAGCAGATTGGAGGCGGAAAACTGCGTCGCATTTTTCCGCGACATGCTCAGTCTTCGGCCTGCGTCGCGGCGAGCTTCCAGTTGGGATCGTTCGCCTTCGGATCGCGCGCGAAGGTCCAGCGTTCGACGACTTTGCGCGTCTGTCCGCCATCGATGGTTTCGCCGGCGCGGTCGCGGCGCACGCTCATCAACCGGACGATGAAGCGCACCGTCACCTCGTTGCGGCCGGAGCTCGCGCGGGCCGCGTCGACCGTCGCCGAGTCGATCGCGACGACGGCGGTCTCCATGGTTTCGCCTTGCTGCTCGCGCCGGGCGATCTCCGCGGAAAAGCCGTTGAAGACGTCTTGCGACAGCAGCGGCTTCAACGTCTCGCGGTCGCCATTGGCGAAGGCGGTGACGATCAACTCATAGGCGCGGCGCGCGCCGCTTAGGAAAACTTTGCCGTCGAAACTGGGATCGGAGGCCGCGACGGCGTCGAGGCCGCTCCAGGCGGAAGCGACGCCTTTCTCCGCAACGCCCTCCCATCGATCGGCGCCGCTCGGCCGCGTCGGCGTCTCAGTGACCGGCGCGGCGGCCGGCAGAGGCGCGACCGCGGCGGGAGCGGGCCGGCGCGGCTCGAGGCGGGCGGGGGGCGGCGACTCGCGATCCACCCGCATTCCGAGCACCGAGCGCAGCTTCCAGATGACGAAAACCGCAAGCGCCGCGAAAACGATAAGGGTCGGATCGAAGAGGTCGCCGGAACCCGGCATTAGCAACTCCCGAATAATTCTGTGGTCGGCTATCATGTCGCTGCGGACATGTCACGAATCAAGGGGCGGGCGTATTGCCGCGGGCGGAGAACGCAAAAAACGGATGAATCAGTGAAATCGAAGCTTGTCGGCGCAGCGCTCGCAGCGTGGATCGTGCTGGAGATCCTCTCTTTCGCGCTCGTCGTGCGCGCCGTGGGGCTTCTCGCGGCGATTGCGCTCGCCCTCGGCGCTTCGCTTCTCGGCCTTTCCGACGTCAAGCGTCTCCTCGACTTCCTTCACGCGAGAGTCGCCGCCAAGGCCAGAGGCGAAAGAGGCGCCATGGCTGACAGCGCCATGCTTGACGGAGCGATGCAGGCGCTCGCCTCGATCCTTCTCATTCTGCCGGGTTTCGCCTCGGATTTCGTCGGGCTGGCGCTCAAATCCCCTTCCGTGCGGCAAAGCCTGGCGCGGCGGCTGCGGTCTCAGTCAGGCGCCGACCCTCGCCTCATCGACCTCGACCCGCAGGAGTGGCGGCGCGACGCGCGCCGGCCGCCGCGAAGCGCGGCGAAATAGGTCGCTGGACGCGCCTTGTTCGCGTCCGAGAGACGTGTTAGGCGGGCGCGAATTCTCGTTGCAACGGCTTTGCTGGAGACCCCTAAATGAGTGACACGAACGGCAACGGCGCAGAAGAAGCGCCAGGCGGCGCTCCGGCCCTCAATTCCCTCGCTCAATATCTGAAGGATTTTTCCTTCGAAAATCCCAATGCGCCGCGTTCGCTCGGCGCACAGGAGAAGGCGCCCAACATTTCGATCCAGGTCAACGTCAACGCCAAGCAGTTGGCGCCCACGGATTTCGAAGTGGCTTTGACGCTCGACTGCAAGGCCGGCGAGGGAGAAGGACTCCTCTTCAAGCTCGACCTCGAATATGGCGGCGTGTTCCGATTACTGAACATTCCCGAAGAGCAGGTGCATCCAATCGTGATGATCGAATGCCCGCGCATGCTATTTCCCTTCGTGCGTCAACTCGTGGCCGACGCGACGAGCAAGGGCGGCTATCCGCCGCTCTACATCGACCCGATCGACTTCGTCGGTCTCTATCAGCAAAAGGCGGCCGAAGCGGCCACCCACCCTGCGCCTCAGCCCAATTAGCCGGCGACAATCGCCACGCCTTCGTCGTTTACAAGATATCTATCCCAGATCGGCGATGTGATCGTCGCGACAAAGGCAAGGTGGTCCGCCGCCTCGGCCGCGCTCAACCGCGGCGCGAGGGTTTCGGGGCGTCGGCTCAACAGGTCGCCTGACGCGGCGATGCGGACGGCGTGCACGGTGCGAAGCGACAGCGCCGCCTGACGCCCGCCGCAAAGCTCGGCGTAGACCTCGGCAAGAAGATTCGCGTCGAGCAGCGCGCCGTGCTTGTCGCGCCGCGAGAGATCGATCGCGTAGCGCTGGCACAAAGCGTCAAGAGAATTGGGGCCGCCGGGGTGGCGGCGGCGCGCCATGGCGAGCGTGTCGACGATGCGCGCACTCCCTAGCGGCGGCAGATCGATGAGCGCGAATTCCGCGTTGAGAAAACGCGTATCGAATTCGGCGTTATGAATGACGAGCGGCGCATCCTCGATAAAGTCGAGAAATTCGCTGGCGATCTCCTTGAAAAGCTTGTGCTGCGCCAGGAATTCGCGAGAGAGACCATGCACGCGGAAGGCGTCTTCCGGCATGTCGCGCTCTGGATCGATATAACAATGGAAGTAGCGGCCGGTCGGGATGAGATTGGAAATCTCGACGGCGCCGATCTCGACGACGCGATGGCCGCTCGATGGATCGAGCCCCGTCGTTTCCGTATCGAGAACGATCTCGCGCATTCTTCACCTAAGGCGCGCTTCAAGCGCCTTGACGATATTTCGCACCTCTTCGCGCGCTGCGTCCAGACCTTTGTCCGTATGGACCACGAAATCAGCGCGCGCGCGCTTTTCTGAATCAGGCGTCTGTTTCGACAGAATGGACGCAAATTTCTCCCCTGTCATGCCTTTGCGGGCAAGCACGCGGGCCTTTTGCACATCTTCCGGCGCGGTGACCACGACGATGGCGTCGAAATCCTTGTCGGCGCCGGTTTCGAACAAGAGCGGAATATCGAAGACGACGATGCGGTCGCCCTTCTTTCGGCGCTCTTCGATCAAGGCGTCGCGCGCCTTCCACACCATCGGATGAACGATGTCTTCGAGACGTTTGAGCGCGGGTGGATCCTCAAGGACGCGTGCGGCGAGACGCTGGCGATCGACGACGCCATCGACGACGACGCCAGGAAAGGCGCGCTCGACCTCGGCGGCCGCAGGGCCATTGTAGAGATCATGCACGAGCTGATCTGAGTCGAGCACTGCTATGCCTTCGGCGCGAAACATATCGGCCGTCGTCGACTTGCCCATGCCGACCGAGCCCGTAAGCCCGACGCGCAGCATATTTTGCCCGCTCACGAGAGAAGCGCCCCTTCGCGCCGCAGCGCTTCAAGGAGCGACAACAATGGAAGCCCCATGATCGTCCAGTGATCGCCTTCCACTTTCGAGAAGAGTTGCGCGCCAACGCCTTCGATCTGATAGGCGCCGGCCGAAGTCAACGCATGTTCTCCAACCGCCATAAGATAGGCGGCGATAAATTCGCCGCTTAGCGCGCGCATGGTGAGATCGGCGAACCCTATGGTCTCAAAAATGATGACGCCGTCGCGGGCCAGAGCGATCGCCGAATGCAAGCGGTGCCGCCGACCTGACAGAAACCGCAGGAGCGCTTTGGCTTCCTTCATATCGGCGGGCTTGCCGAAGATCCTACCTTCGCAGCTTGCGACCTGATCGGCGCCAAGCACAAGCCGGCCTTCAGCAAAAATGGCGAGCGCCTTGGCGCGCGCCAGCGCTAGAGCGATCGCGTCGGCGTCCGCCTCTTCGAGCCGCGATTCGATCGTCCGTTCGTCGACGTCCGCCGGGATCGATTCGAATGGAACGCCCGAATGCAGCAGCGCCTGCCTACGACCGGCGCTTTTCGAGGCGAGAATCAGCGGCGCCGATTCGCGCCAGAAGGGCGAGATCGCATGCGCGGTCACGTCCACACCCCTCGCGCATAAGCTGAAGAGCGGGGAAAAAGCGCAGCCAAAAGCGGCTCCGTTTCTATTAGCGGGCATAGCCCTGCCCACCGTTCAACAGGCGAAGCGCTGTCGAACGGATTATTGAAGAGGTGGGCACAGCAGTGATTCACAGGCGATCCACAATCGTTAGCGCCGAGAAAAACCGATATATCGGTGATTTCATTTGCTGTCCGGATTTTTCCCGCGCTCGCCGGCGCAGCCCGCTCTTCGCTGCTCGCCTGTGAGCGACTGGTTAATGAAAATTAACCTTCGCGCCGCCTGAGACACAAATGATGAATCAATTCCTTTAAAAATGAATTTTGTTTTAACGCCGTTTCGCGCTACGCCGATTCCTAACGAATGGCACTGACGGATCGGACGCGATGGCGGAAGAGAAGGCGCTTCTTTCGGTTCTACGTGGGAAAGCGCGAAGCATTCCGCCGTTATGGTTGATGCGACAGGCCGGCCGCTACCTTCCCGAATATCGCGACGTGCGGGCGACCACGAAAAGCTTTCTCGATTTCTGCTATTCCCCGAAAAAGGCGGCGGAAGTGACGCTGCAGCCCATCCGGCGCTTTCACTTCGACGCGGCGATTCTCTTCTCTGACATTCTCGTCGTGCCTGATGCGATGGGCCAGCAGGTCTCATTCGAGAGCGGCGCAGGGCCGCGGCTCGAACCGATTGAAACGCCGGAGCAGGTCGACCGGCTCGGGGAATTCAAGATCGAACATCTCGCGCCGGTGTTCGAGACAATCGATCTGGTGAAAGCGGCGTTGCCACACGATGTCGCCTTCATCGGTTTTTGCGGCGCGCCCTTCACGGTTGCGAGCTATATGATCGCCGGGCAGGGCACGTCCGATCAAGCGCCGGCGCGTCTCTTCGCTTATCGTCATCCCAACGCTTTTGCGAAGCTTATCGATTGCCTGATCGAGGCTTCGATCGATTATCTCGCGCGCCAGATCGAAGCGGGAGTCGAAATCGTCCAGATTTTCGACAGCTGGGCTGGCGTCTTGCCGGCGCATGAATTTCAGCGTTGGTCGGCGGAGCCGGTCCGCCGCATCGTTGAGGGCGTCAAGGCGCGTAGTCCGCGAACGCCGGTGATCGCCTTTGTGCGCGGCGCCGACGCGCATTTGCCGAAGCTCACGCAGATGATCGGCGCCGATGGATACGGGATCGATACGGCGCTCGATCCCGTATGGGCTGTGGCGCAAACAGCGGCGAATGTGCCGCTGCAAGGCAATCTCGATCCGCTGGCGCTCGTCGCCGGCGGAGAAGCGCTCGACCGCGAAGTCGATTCGATTCTCGCCGCCTTCAAAGGCCGGCCGCATATTTTCAATCTCGGCCACGGAATCTTACAGCAAACGCCGATCGAAAACGTCGAACGTCTGGTCGCGCAGGTGCGACGGGGAGCCTAACCATGTACGTCTGGATCAAGGCGCTGCATGTCATCGCCATCATCTCCTGGATGGCGGGGCTTCTCTATCTGCCGCGGCTCTTCGTCTATCACGCAAGCGCCGGCGATGGCGCGCTCTCCGACATCTTCAAGGTCATGGAGCGGCGGCTCTATCGCTACATCATGACGCCGGCCATGCTCGTCGCCTGGATCACAGGCCTCTATCTCGCGGTCGAGGGAGGGGCGCTGTCGTCGGGCTGGTTTCACGCGAAAGCGACGCTCGTTGTGCTGCTTACCGCCGCGCATATCCACGATGGCGCGCTGATGCGTCGTTTCGCCGAAGACGCGAATATTCATTCGCCGCGTTATTTTCGCATCGTCAATGAGCTGCCGACTTTGCTCATGATCGGCGCGGTCATTCTGGTGATCGTCAAGCCGTTCTGAGTCCGGGCGGCGACTTTCCGAACAAGAAGCGAATCGCAAAAGCGGTCGATTGAGGCATCATCCCGGTCGGATTGCGTTCTTTAGGAGCAACCGATGAGCGCTCTTGATTCGCGTCTGGAAATTGTCTAAGGGAGCTTTATCCCTCTGAGGCCCGTGTCTGCTTGTAGCGGCATCGCCGGATTTTCCGCCGGCGCTCGGGAACGCCATATTCCCCGCCCCACCGCTTATCCCCGGCTCCTCTCCACCTGCGCCCAAATACCCAAGGTTCATCCTGAATGCGGGAAATCAAACTTTCGGACTTGAAGGCCAAGTCCGCCGCCGAACTCCTCGCTTTCGCCGAAGAGCATGAAGTCGAGAACGCCTCTCTCCTGCGCAAGCAAGAGCTCCTCTTCGCTATCCTGAAACAATTCGGGAGCCGGGACGTCGAAATCGTCGGCGAAGGCGTCGTCGAAGTGCTGCAGGACGGCTTCGGCTTTCTGCGCTCGCCCGACGCGAACTATCTCGCCGGCCCCGACGACATTTACGTTTCGCCCTCGCAGATCAGGAAATTCGGCCTGCGCACCGGCGACACGGTCGAGGGCATGATCCGGAGCCCCAAAGAAGGCGAGCGCTATTTCGCGCTCTTAAAAGTCAACAGCATCAATTTCGAAGATCCGGAGAAGGTGCGCCACAAGGTGCCCTTCGACAATCTGACGCCGCTCTATCCGGATGAGCGGCTCAAGCTCGAAATTGAAGATCCGACCAAGAAGGATCTTTCCTCGCGCGTCATCGATCTTGTCGCGCCGATCGGCAAAGGCCAGCGTGCGCTGGTCGTGGCGCCGCCGCGCACCGGCAAGACCGTGCTGTTGCAGAATGTCGCGCAGTCGATCACGACCAATCACCCCGAATGCTATCTCATTGTTCTCCTCATCGACGAGCGGCCTGAGGAAGTGACCGACATGCAGCGCAGCGTGCGCGGTGAAGTCGTGTCGTCGACCTTCGACGAACCGGCGGTGCGTCACGTGCAGGTCGCGGAGATGGTGATCGAGAAGGCGAAGCGTCTTGTCGAACACCACCGCGACGTGGTGATCCTGCTCGACTCGATCACCAGGCTCGGGCGCGCTTACAACACTGTCGTTCCGTCGTCCGGCAAGGTGCTGACGGGCGGCGTCGACGCCAATGCGCTGCAGCGGCCGAAGCGCTTCTTCGGCGCGGCGCGCAATATCGAGGAAGGCGGCTCGCTGACCATCATTGCGACGGCCCTGATCGACACCGGATCGCGCATGGACGAAGTCATCTTCGAAGAGTTCAAGGGCACCGGCAACAGCGAGATCATTCTCGACCGCAAGGTGGCGGATAAGCGCGTCTTCCCGGCGATCGACATCACCCGCTCCGGCACACGCAAGGAAGAGCTGCTCGTCGCAACCGACATTTTGAAGAAGATGTATGTGCTGCGCCGCATCCTCAATCCGATGGGCACGGTCGACGCGATCGAATTCCTGCTCGGAAAGCTCCGCGAGACGAAGAACAATCAAGGCTTCTTCGATTCGATGAATACGTAAGGCCTTTTGGACCCGCTAAAAGTCGTCTAATCGTTTGTCGAGACGATCAATGTAAGCTTTAACGTGCCGTCCTATGTCAGGAAATAAGAAGAGGAGCGCTGGTAGCCAGAGTTGGTTGGGCAGGAAATCAGGGTCGTGGCCATGGAGTGCTTCCCTGATGATTGCCCTGCGTCGTGTCCATATTCCTTTTTTGTCTTGTGTATCGAGCGTGGATGTTCGTCCGTAGTGTTTGATGGCGTATCCGAAAGCAAGAAGATGTTCCTTATGCGCATGGAATATTTGATTTGCGACCTGGATTAATTTTTGGAACTTCCAGCCGACTGGTTCGCCCTCCTTTGCGCTCAGAATACTGAACATCAAGGCGCGAAATCCGCTATCCTGGGAATGATATGGAATCGGTATTCCGCGGGATTCAAGTTTTGCGGCAAGCGTATCCCAACGCGCCTGAATGTCGTAATCCTCCTCAGTAGCGGTCAACAGGCTAAGGAATTCATCGCGCAAAGCTTGGTCTGCCCTTTCGCGCTCCACCTCTGCATCCGTGGCAATTACGTCATGCAGGCGTTTTTCTTCGCCGTCGTAATCAAAGAAAAATGCGGTCTGCGTTTTGATGTCACACGTAAGTTGAGCGAAGGAAACGATCTCTTCGGACCAATTGTCGATAATTGCAGTGCCGTCGCGAAAGGGTCTACGAAAAAAGCAGCGCATGTGAAACATTCTGCATTCTTCGGAAAGTTTGGTAGTTTCATCGTCTACAACGAAGATATTTGAGTTATTCGAAAATAACAGGTCATCAACCATCAGCCTGCGATATTCTGGTAGGAAACGGCCTAATACCCATATAAGCAGCCCACCATTTTCGCGATAGAAGTTGCGACGGCTGGCCACCTCGTCCAAAAACGTATTCGAGAGCTGCACTTCAAAGGCAATACGCCCGAATCGGTTGGATTCCGCTTGCACATCAGGTTGCCGACGGGACTTGGGATCTCGTGCAGCACGCCAACTTCTCTCTTGAGCGACAGATTGAAAGTTTGAATCGGCCAAAAGGCTTCTTTCGATTAAAGCTTTAATACGCTTATGTGCTTCACTTTCGCGTTGTCCATTATATTTCCGCGCTCGGATTTCCTCCAATGAGAGCCGACCGCGAGTGTGTGCGGTGCACGAGCCATCCTCATGGGCATGGCGGAAAAAGAACTTTTTGTCCGGACTCGCCACAACGTAAACCGGCGTGCCGCAGAGCGCGCAGGCATAAAGGTAATTTCCCTTTTGGAAGTTCTCGCGTACGGACATTCGCACGGAAATGAAATCGTCGTATCTATGCTGAGAAATGAACGCCTTCACATTGGAGATTTGGCCCGTCTGAAGATTTAGCACTTCATCGATTTCGGGATTATCAACTGGGGTTGCTGGAGCTAGTGGATCAGTGGAATCGTTCACCGCGATGCTCCAAAAGATTTTTGATCAAAGGTCCCTTTATTGATTCGCTTTGAATATATCTCAGCGCATGTTCAAGGATTTCGCCAATGTGTGGACGATCGTCGGGCTCGCGCGCGATCTAGAGCGCGACGCGCCGCTCGCGATGCGCGTCGCCGGCGAGCGGGGGGTCTTTCTTCGCGACGCGGCTGGCAAGCCCTGCGCGCTTCTCGATCGGCGCCCACACCGCGGTGTCGCCTTGTCATTCGACAAACGGCTTTTTGTGCAGTGCAGCAATCTCGGCCTCGACCTCTTGAACGCAGGCTGGCTGCCGGGAAGTTCCGTGGCTGTGCTATGCCGCAAGGAGGCCGCCGCGCCGTGACCTCGCGCGACACGATCTTTGCGCTCGGCACAGGCGCCGGGCGCGCGGCGATCGCCGTCATCCGAATATCTGGTCCGGGAGCCGGGGAGGCGCTCAAGGCGCTCGCCGGCAACCTCCCAGAGCCGCGGCGGGCGATCTTCGCGGTCTTCCGCGATCCAGCAACCGGCGAAATGCTTGACCGCGGCGTCGCGCTGTTCTTTCCGAGTCCGGCGTCGTCGACCGGCGAAGATTACGCCGAGCTGCAGCTCCATGGCGGCCGCGCGGTCGTCGAGGGGACGCTGGCCGCTCTGCATCAGCTCCCCGGCCTGCGGCCGGCGGAGCCCGGCGAATTCGCGAGGCGCGGCTTCGCCAATGGCAAGCTCGACCTGTCTCAGGCGGAGGCGCTCGCTGACCTCGTCGACGCGCAGACCGAGGCGCAGCGCCGGCAGGCGCTTCGGATCGCGGGCGGGGCCTTGCGGCGCAAAGTCGAAGGCTGGCGGGCCGCGCTGGTCGAGGCTCTGGCGCTTCTTGAGGCCGAGCTCGACTTCAGCGACGAGGCCGACATCGGCGCGTTTTCGGCGTCGCGCCTCCGTGAGATTCTTTCTCCGATCGCCGAGGACATGCGCGCTGCGCTTCGCCTCGCCCCGGCGTCGGAGCGCATGCGCGACGGCTTTGTCGTGTTGATTCTCGGGCGGCCAAATGTAGGGAAATCAACGCTGATCAATGCGCTGACCCAGCGCGACCTCGCAATCGTATCGGCGATCCCTGGCACGACGCGGGATATGATCGAGGCCCATCTCGACATTGGCGGACTGCCGGTCTTGCTGATCGACACGGCAGGGCTGCGGGAGGCGGCGGACGAGATCGAGCGGATCGGCGTCGATCGGACGCTGGCGAGGGTCGAAACCGCCGATCTGGCGCTCTGGCTATCGGATTCGGCCGAGCCGCCGCCGCGCAGCGACATTGAAACGATCCGCGTCGCGACCAAGACCGACCTCAGGCCGGCGGCTGAAGGCGCGATCGGAGTCTGCGCTTTGAGCGGCGATGGGCTTGAAACCCTCGCCGCGGCAATTGAAGCGCGCGCCCGCGCCAGATTGGGCGATGGCGCGGCGGCGCTGATCGTCAGGGAAAGGCACCGCCAGGCGCTGGAGCAGGCGGCGGAGAGCGTCGAAGCCGTCTTCGGCGAAGGAGGAGCGCTTGAACTTCAGGCCGAAGAATTGCGGCAGGCAAGTCGGGCGCTTGGACGGATTGTCGGGGCCGTCGATGTTGAAGAGGTGCTCGACGCGGTTTTCTCGCGCTTCTGTATTGGCAAGTGATATGTTTCACGTGAAACAGATCAAGGCATGAAACATTTCGACGTCATTGTGATCGGCGGCGGGCACGCCGGCTGCGAGGCTGCGGCCGCTGCGGCGCGCCTTGGCGCGCGCACCGCGCTCGTCACCCAGAATCGCACAAAAATCGGCGAAATGTCCTGCAACCCGGCGATCGGCGGCCTTGGAAAGGGCCAGCTGGTTCGGGAGATCGATGCGCTCGACGGCCTGATGGGACGGGTGGCCGACGCCGCAGGCATCCAGTTCCGCGTGCTCAATCGCTCCAAGGGCCCGGCCGTGCGTGGTCCGCGCGCCCAGGCCGATCGCAAGTTGTATCGCGCGGCGATGCAGGCGGCGCTGGACGAGACGGAAAATCTGACGATCGTCGAAGCCTCCGTCGAAGATCTGCTGATGGAAAACGACGCCATTCGCGGCGTCGTCACCGCTAACGGCGAAATTCGGGCCCCGGCCGTCGTCGTCGCTGCCGGCACCTTTCTCGGCGGCGTGATCCATATCGGCGATGAGCGGACGGCGGCCGGCCGGATGGGCGATGCGCCGTCGAACGCGTTGAGCCGACGATTGCGCGCGGCCGGCTTTGCGGTGGCGCGGCTCAAGACTGGCACGCCGCCGCGGCTCGACGGGCGCACCATCCGCTGGGTCGCGCTTGAAGAACAATGGGGCGATCCGACGCCGGAGCCATTCTCCTATCTGACCACGGCGATCGAAAATCGTCAGATCGCCTGTGGCGTCACCCGCACGACGCCGGAAGCGCATCGGATCATTCTCGACGACCTGCATCGCTCGCCCCTGCGTACGGGGGCCATATCGGGTCCAGGACCGCGCTACTGCCCGTCGATCGAGGACAAGGTGACGCGTTTCGCCGACCGCGAGGCGCATCAGATATTTCTCGAACCGGAAGGGCTCGACGACGACACCGTCTATCCGAACGGCGTCTCGACCTCGCTGCCGCTGCCGACCCAGCAGGCCTTCATCAACGCCATTCCGGGGCTCGAGGACGCCCGCATCCTGCGGCCGGGCTATGCGATCGAATATGATTATGTCGATCCGCGCGAGCTTTCGGCGACGCTGGAAACGAAGCGCATTCGCGGGCTATTCTTCGCTGGGCAAATCAACGGCACCACGGGCTATGAAGAGGCTGCGGCGCAAGGACTTCTCGCTGGGATCAACGCGGCGCGCTACGCGGCCGGGAAGGCCGCCATCCTCTTCGATCGCGCCGAAGCCTATCTCGGCGTCATGGTCGACGATCTCGTGACCCGCGGAGTGAGCGAGCCCTATCGCATGTTCACCTCGCGCGCCGAATATCGACTGTCGCTGCGCGCCGATAACGCCGACGAACGTCTAACGCCGCGGGGGATCGAGATCGGCTGCGTCGGCGCGCGCCGGGCGTCGCATTACGCCGCCCGCGCCGCCAGTCTCGAGGCCGCCCGAACCATGCTGCAGTCGCGCGAATTGACTTCAGCGGCGGCGCGGCGTCACGGACTGCCGGTCAATCAGGACGGGCTACGCCGCAGCGCCTATGCGCTGCTGTCCTTTCCGGAAATTACGCTGGAACGCTTGGCGTCGATCTGGCCTGAGCTCAATGGGATCGACCCTGACACGGCCGAGCGGCTGGAGACAGAGGCGCGCTACGCTGTTTACCTCGACCGCCAGCAGGCCGATATTGACGCGTATCGACGCGACGAGCGCCTGGCTTTGCCCGAAGGGCTGGATTACGCGTCGATCGCGGGCCTCTCGGCGGAATTGCGCGGCAAGCTGAGCTATCTGCAGCCGCGGACCATCGGTCAGGCGCAGCGCATCGACGGCATGACGCCTTCGGCGCTGACGCTGCTCGCGGCGCGGGCGCGCCGCGCGTGAGGGGGGAGGCCGACCGGGAGGAGGCGCTAAAGCTCTTCCCGGAACTCAAGCCAATCGAAGCGGAACTTGAAGTCTACGCGACGCTGCTGCGGCGCTGGCAGGCGAAGATCAACCTCGTCTCCTCGGCGACGCTTGACGAAATCTGGCTGCGGCATTTCGCCGATTCGGCGCCGGTCCACGCCGCCGCGCCTCGCATCAGACGTTGGGCGGATATGGGGTCCGGCGCGGGCTTTCCGGGATTGGTGACCGCGCTCCTTCTGAAGTCGCAGCCGGACGCCGTAGTTCACCTGATCGAGAGCGATCAACGCAAGGCCGGCTTCCTGCGCGCTGTTTCACGTGAAACAGCAGCGCCGGCAATCATTCACGCTGAGCGGGTCGAAAGCGCCCTTCCAGAATTGGCCGGCCAGATCGAGGGCGTGAGCGCCCGCGCCCTCGCGCCGCTGTCGCGCCTCGTGCGGCTCGCCGAAGGGCCGCTGAACGAAGGCGCCCTTGGCGTATTTTTAAAGGGGGAAGAGTGGCGAGATGAATTGACCGCAATCGAGGCGCTGGGTAGCTTTAGCTGCGAATCGACGGAAAGCCGCACCCGCAAGGGCGCGTGCATCGTCGTCGTCAAGCGCAAGGCTTCCCCATCGTGACCGCTTCCTCTTCGCCGCGCATTCTTGTGCTGGCCAATCAAAAGGGCGGCGTGGGCAAGACGACGACCGCCATCAATCTCGGCACGGCGCTCGCGGCGGTCGGCGAGGAAGTTCTCGTCATCGACCTTGACCCGCAAGGCAACGCCTCCACAGGCCTTGGAATTGATCGTCAGCACCGCTCGATTTCGACCTATGACGTGCTGCTCGGCGAGTCGAGCCTCGCCGACGCCATTGTCCCCACAGCGGTGCCCCGCCTTTCGATCGCGCCTTCGACTCTCGATCTCCTCGGGGTCGAGCTTGAGATCGCCAACGACAAGGATCGCGCCTTCAGGTTGAAGCGCGCGCTCGCCGAGCTCGCGGCCGATCACGACAGTGACCGGCGCTTTGGCTATATTCTAATCGACTGCCCGCCGTCATTAAACCTGTTAACAATCAATGCATTGGCCGGAAGCGACGCCGTCGTTGTGCCGCTGCAGTGCGAATTTTTCGCGCTGGAAGGCCTGTCGCAGCTTCTCTCGACCGTCGATCAGGTTAAGCAAACTCTCAACCAGAAGTTGTCGATCCACGGCGTCGTTTTAACCATGTACGACCCACGGAACAATCTCGCCAATCAGGTCGCAGCCGACGTAAGGCGTTTCATGGGCGAGAAGGTCTATGAGACGATGATTCCGCGAAACGTCAGGGTTTCTGAGGCGCCTTCGCATGGCAAGCCGGTGCTTCTCTACGACCTCAAGTGTTCAGGCAGCCAAGCCTATTTGAAGCTCGCCTCGGAAGTCATCCAGCGCGAGAAGCGGCTGCGCGCGGCCTAGAGCAGGTTCCGAAAAAGTTGACAGACTTTTTCGATGAGAACCTGCTCCAACGTTTTGATTTTGAGCGATTCCTTATCGATCACATGATTCCATGTGATCGGGAAGCGCTCTAAGAGCGAAGAAGGAGCCTCTTAACCATGGCGGAGGAATCGCGGCGCCGACTCGGCCGGGGATTGGCGGCGCTTCTTGGCGACGCCGCCGCGGACGCCGCGCCGATCGAGCGACCTCGGGGTCCGCGAAAGGCGCCGATCGAATTCCTGCGCGCGAACCCGCGCAATCCGCGCATGTCTTTTCGCGAGGAAGACCTCGCCGAACTGACCGCCTCGATCCGCGAAAAGGGCGTGATCCAGCCAATCATCGTTCGCGTCATCGCCGGCGTCGCCGACGCTTACGAGATTATCGCCGGCGAACGGCGCTGGCGCGCGGCGCAGATGGCAGGCCTTTCCGACGTTCCGGTCGTCATCCATGAGGCCGATGACAAGGAAGCGCTTGAGCTCGCCATCATTGAGAATGTGCAGCGCGCCGACCTCAACGCCATCGAAGAGGCGAAGGGCTACGAGCGGCTCGGCGCCGAGTTCGGCTATTCTCACGGCGAAATCGCGAAAATCATCGGCAAGAGCCGGTCTCACATCGCCAACACGATTAGGCTGCTGAATTTACCGGACGAGGCGAAAAAGCTCGTGAGCGAAGGCGCAATTTCAGCCGGCCACGCGCGCGCTCTCCTTGCCGTCGCCGACCCTGCTGCAGTGGCGCGGCGCATCGTCGAAAAGGGGCTGACCGTTCGCGACGTCGAGCGGCTGGCTCAGGAGCGACTGGCCGAAGCATCAAGAACCAAACCCCGGGCGCGCCCGACGAAGGATGCCGACTCACGCGCGATCGAAAAGACCTTAAGCGACGCGCTCGGCATGCGCGTCGAACTTCGTCCAGACGGAGAAAAAGGCGAGTTGCGGATTCACTACAAATCGTTGGAGCAACTTAATTCGATCTGTCGGCTTCTGACCGAATAATCCAGGCGAACCGGCTTACGGCCGAAAAATAGCCTTACCCGCGAAGGCGGCGCCGGCCTTGTGGCCGGCGCTTTGTTTTTTGGATCGCGCGCCGTTATTGCGGCTTGCGCGGCGGCGCGAGACGCCACGTCACGCGGCCGACTTCCTCATCTCCGTACATCTGCCGCGCGAAGATCTCGAATTCCTGCTTGCGCATGTCGTCGGGAATCTTGACGAGAAGGCGCATCGGAATTCGCGCCTTCGCCGGGAAGACGACGTCGGCGAAAGCGGTGCGTCCCGTCGGCTTAATGGCGACGACGCCGCGCCTCTTGCCTTCAGCGCCCTTGACGGGCCGCGCGGCGAGCTTGAGGAGTTCGGCCCATCCCAAAGGCATCTCAAGCATCGCTTCCGCCTTGGCTGGCAGACGACTGGCGATTTCGAGCCGCATGCGTCGCGCCTTGTCCGGCGCGCCCGCCATAAGGAAGGGCAGAGCGACAAAGCCCGGAGGCTCGGCGGCAGCCGGCGGCGTATTGTTCACCACGTTGAAGTTGCGCCAGGTGACGTTGTTATTGTTGCGGATGAAGCTGCGGAAATTATCCCAGTTGAGAAAATCCGCGGGCGCCGGCGCGGGATCGCGCGGATGCCCGATCAATCCGACAAAGCAATAATGTCCGGGCGCAGGAATGTCGGCGGCGCTCCACTGGATCGCATCCGAGACCGTCAGCAAATCGCCTGTCGGCACGGACGGAATTGTCGTGGAGCCGACAAGCGTCCACATGTCGGGCGTCAGCAGCGTCGAGGGCGGCGCCCAAAAGACTGTCGCCTCGACGTTGTTCGCCGCCGAGCCGCCCCTGTTGCGGACGCGGACATAGATGAAATTGTCCTGTCCCGCCTCAGCCTCATAGCCGAGAGTCGCGCTGTTCTCGACGCCGCTGCCTTCGCCGAAAGCGGCTTGCGGATCGGCGACGGCGTTCTGGCGCAGGATCACGTCGGGACTGGCGGAGATCGCGCCCATATGGGCGTCGCCATTGTCGCCGACGAAATCGCGCAGATAGACGTCGGGCGCGAGATTGAGGACGTCGCCGTCGATGATCGCGCGCAGATTCGGCATGACGCCGATGCGGTCGACGGCAGGATTCTGGGAGGGCGTGCCATTGGCGGGATCGCTCAGAATCTGGCGCAACTGCCATGGCGCGAAGCGGCTGCCGAGAGCGGCTTGCGCCAGACCCTGTACCGCGAGCGCCGCGCCCGTCACGATAGGCGACGCGCTCGACGTGCCATTGAACCCGGTCGTGTAAAGATTCGTCGCGACATTGGCGTTGTCGGAAGAGAGCGTATCGACATTCTCTCCCCAGCCATAGCAGTCGATGCGGCTGCCGAAACAAGAGAAGTTCAGACGCGTATGCGGCGCGGTCGACGACCCGGCGCCGACGATAATCGCGCCCGAATCCTTGAAGTCGGCGCTGGCGCGATTGAAGACCAGCTCACCGCTCACATTCACCGTATCCAGATCGACGCCGCCGTTGCCGCCGGCTTCGACGACCACGACGCCGAGCGCCGTCGCGAGACGAATGACGTCGAACACGGCGGGCTCGATCTCGACGGGCACTTTGACGTAGCCGGAGAAGCTCGTCTGCGCTTCGAGCAGAAGCACGTCGCCGAAATTCATCACCGCAACAGCGTCGAGAATCGGCTGCGACGTGCTGTAGCCGCCGCCCGAAAGCCACTGGCCGACGACGCGCACCGAATTGAGTTTCGGCGTAACGCCGACGCAGCCGACCATATTATCGACCGCGCAGATTTCTCCGAGCACTCCGGTGCCGTGGAAGAAGAATGAATTGTTCAGCCCGGAAATGATCGAGACGCCATGCGCCGCGAGGTCTTCGTGATTGAGCGTCCAGCCCCATTCGAGATCGACCAGCGCCTGATTGGCGCCGTCGCCGCCAGGGAAGAGCCAGGCGTATTCCGCGTCAACGCCATCCGGCGCCGCGTCGAGATAGCCCTGGTTCATGCTGCGCGGATCGTCGGCGGCGTTGACCAGCGGCGGCTCGACCGGCTTCGGTTCGACATAGGCCTTTTCGACCGCAGGCCACTGCGAAACGATTCTTGCGACCGTCTCCGGCGCGTCGCCGTCCGGCACGTTGAGCACGAAATAGCCGAGGAAATCCGGCGCGTGATAACTCGGATCGGTGACTTCGGCGCGTGCGACGAGGTCGCGAATCTCTTCCGCTTTCTTAGAAGCGAAGAGGGGGGCCATGGAAATGCCCTTGAACTGTTCGGCAAGGCGCGTCCATGCGCCAGGAAAACGACGCTCGATTTCCTTCTCGACCGCGGCGTCGTAGGGCAGTTCGATGCGATCTCGGAATTTGACGACGACTCGCGGATGATAGCTTCCGACGCGCGCGTCTTTTGGGGCAACATGCTTGGCCATATGAACCTCCATAAAAAATGCGCCTGGCCGCAATCGCGGGCAGGGCGAGGCTAAACTCGCTCAGCCACGCGGCGCACGCTGTGCGCCGACGCACAATAGTTGGAGGTTAGGGAAGTCGCGGCAAGGGCCGCCGCCTTCGCCACGCTCGGCCGCATGGTGCGAACGTCAGTTGGCGCCTATTTGCGCCCGACGCTCACATAGGTGAAGCCGCGCTTACGCACGTCAGCCGGTCGATAGACGTTGCGCAGATCGACGATGATCGGCTGCTTCAAGAGACTCTTCACGCGGTCAAGGTCGAGCGCGCGGAACGCGTCCCATTCGGTGACGATTGCGAGCGCGTCGGCGCCTTCCAGCGCCGAATAGGCGTTGTCGTGGAAGGTGACCTCCGGCATCAGCGGACGCGCCTGCGCCATGCTCTCGGGATCATAGGCGTGCACTTGCGCGCCGTCGCCGGCGAGCGACGCGACGATGGCGAGCGAGGGCGCGTCGCGCATGTCGTCGGTGTTGGGCTTGAAGGCCAATCCAAGGAGCGCAATCTTCTTGCCGCGCACCGAGCCGCCGAGCGCATGGATGACCTTGCGGGCCATCGCGCGCTTGCGCGCGTCGTTGACGGCGACCACAGTTTCGACGATGCGCAGCGCCGCGCCCTCGTCCTGCCCGGTCTTGATCAGCGCCAGCGTGTCCTTCGGAAAACACGAGCCGCCATAGCCGGGGCCGGCATGCAGGAACTTGGAACCGATGCGCTTGTCGAGTCCGATGCCGCGCGCGACATCTTGCACGTCGGCGCCGACCTTCTCGCACAGATCAGCGATTTCATTGATGAAGGTGATCTTCGTGGCGAGAAAGGCGTTGGCGGCGTATTTGGTGAGTTCCGACGTGCGGCGCCCCAGAAAGACCAGCGGCGGCGCGTTGAGTGATAGCGGACGGTAGATTTCCTCCATCACCTCGCGAGCGCGCGGATCTTCAACGCCGATCACCACGCGGTCGGGGCGTTTGAAGTCCTGAATCGCCGCGCCTTCGCGCAAGAATTCAGGATTGGAGACGACGGTGAAATCAGCCTCAGGATTCACCTCGCGAATGATGCGCTCGACCTCGTCGCCGGTGCCGACGGGAACGGTCGATTTGTTGACGACAACCGTGAATCCTTCGAGCGCCTTGGCGATGGTCTGCGCGGCGGCGTAGACGAAGGACAAATCCGCATGTCCGTCGCCACGCCGTGACGGCGTGCCAACCGCAATGAAGACCGCGTTCGCGCTCCGGACCGATGGTTCGAGTTCGGTGGTGAAGGAGAGGCGGTTCTGCGCAACGTTATTGGCGACGAGCTCGTCGAGGCCGGGCTCGTAGATTGGAATTTCGCCCGCCTTCAGCCGCTCGATCTTGCTCGCGTCCGCGTCGACGCAAATGACGTTATGACCGAAGTCGGCGAAACAGGCGCCCGAGACCAGACCCACATAGCCCGAGCCAATCATCGTAATGTTCATCAATCGCCTCTTTGTTAGCCCGTGCGCGACCCGCTGATCTGGCGCCGCGCGCGCTTAAGAGCGTAAGGGCGCAGTTAGGAGAACGCGCACAGCGCATCGCCTAAACAGCTAGCCTCCAGTGCGCTGCAAAAATTCGTCGCCGCTCGCGGGCGCGAGCGATATCGCACTCGAATGCAAGGACAGATCATCCCCCGACGCCAAAAGCGGCGAGCGCCGCCATATTGACGATCTCAGTGTCCGTGGCGCCGAGTTGGACGATTTGGATCGGTTTGTCGAGTCCGACAATCAGCGGCCCGAGCACGGTCGCGCCGCCCAGTTCCTGTAACATTTTTGTCGAAATAGCCGCCGAATGAAACGCCGGCATGACAAGGACGTTCGCCGTATCGGTGAGGCGGGAGAACGGGTAGGCGCTCATCAGCTCCTTGTTGAGCGCAATATCCGCGCCCATCTCGCCCTCATACTGGAAGTCGACGCGCCGGCGGTCGAGCACATTGACCGCCTGATGCACCCGCGCCGTCCGTTCGCCCGGCGGATAGCCGAATGTCGAAAAAGCGAGCATGGCGACGCGCGGCTCGAGGCCGATGCGGCGCGCCACGCCCGCCGCCTCGATGGCGATTTCGGCCAGCTCCTCGGCGTCGGGCATTTCGGTGATCGCCGTGTCGGCGACGACGACGATGCGGCCGTTGGCGAGTATGAGCGAAGCGCCGATCACGCGGTGGCCGGGCTTGGCGTCGACGACGCGACGCACGTCTTCGAGCGCGTGGGAGAAATTGCGCGTCACGCCCGTCACCATGGCGTCGGCGTCGCCCTGCGCCACCATCGCCGCGGCGAAATGATTACGGTCCTGATTGATCAGCCGCTGACAGTCGCGCATCAGAAAGCCCTTGCGCTGCAGGCGCTCAAACAGAAACTGGGCATAGACAGCGTTGCGGTGAGAGAGTTTGGCGTTGTGGATTTCGATCTCAGGCGGAAGTTCGAGGCCGGCGTTCGCCGCCGCCTCCTTGACGCGATCCTCTCGTCCGACAAGCACGGCGCGCCCAAAACCTTGGTGGACGAAGGAAAGCGCGGCGCGGATGACCTGTTCCTCTTCGCCCTCGGCGAAGACGACGCGTTTCGGATCGCGTCGCACGCGTTCGTGAATCGTCTGCATCAGTCCCGCGATCGGATCGCGGCGCGCCGATAGTTCGGCGCGATAGGCCTTCATGTCGACGATCGGCCGCCGCGCGACGCCGGCATCCATCGCCGCGAGCGCCACTGCAGGCGGGATAACGGAAATCAATCGCGGATCGAAGGGCGCCGGGATGAGATAGTCGCGCCCGAAACGCGGACGCGCGCCGCGATAGGCGTTCGCCACTTCGTCAGGCACGTCTTCCCGCGCAAGTTCGGCGAGCGCATGTGTAGCGGCGATCTTCATTTCCATGTTGATGGTGCGCGCGCGAACGTCGAGCGCGCCGCGAAAAATATACGGAAATCCGAGAACGTTATTGACCTGATTGGGATAGTCGGAACGCCCCGTGGCGATGATCACGTCGGCGCGTGTGGCGCGCGCTTCTTCCGGAGTGATTTCTGGATCTGGGTTCGCCATGGCGAAAACGATCGGATCGTCCGCCATGCTGCGAAGCATTTTCGGCGTCAGCGCGCCCTTGACGGAAAGTCCGTAGAATATGTCCGCGCCTTCAATCGCTTCGGCGAGCGTGCGCGCCTTGGTGTCGACGGCGTGCGCGCTCTTCCACTGGTTCATGCCCTCCTGGCGGCCCCGATAGACGACGCCCTTGGTGTCGCACAGGATGACGTTGCGCGGATCGAACCCGAGCGCCTTAGCGAGATCGAGGCAGGCGATGCCTGCCGCGCCAGCGCCGTTACAGACGAGTTTCGCTGTTTTGATGTCGCGTCCGGTCAGCAGCAGCGCGTTGAGAAGCCCAGCGGCGGAAATAATTGCCGTGCCATGCTGATCATCGTGAAAGACCGGAATGTCCATGAGGTCGCGTAGCCGCTCCTCGATGACGAAGCATTCGGGGGCCTTGATATCTTCGAGATTGATCCCGCCAAATGAGGGCCCGAGATAGCGCACGGCGTTGACGAATTCGTCGACGTCCTTGGCGTCGATCTCGAGATCGATGGAATCGATGTCAGCGAACCGCTTGAACAGCGCGGCTTTCCCTTCCATGACCGGCTTCGCCGCCAGCGCGCCGAGATCGCCAAGCCCGAGAATGGCGGTGCCGTTGGTGATGACGGCGACCATATTACCGCGCGTCGTGTAATCGAAGGCTGCTGAGGGATCTTTGGCGATGGCGAGCACAGGCGCGGCGACGCCCGGCGAATAGGCGAGCGATAGATCGCGTTGAGTGGCCATCGGCTTCGAGGCGACGACCGCGAGCTTTCCGGGCCGGCCGCGCGAATGAAAGAGCAGCGCCTCCTTGTCCGAAATCGTCGCGCGCTGTTCTCCTTCCGCCCGATTATCCGCCATGTCGTCGGCCATATTCGCCCCTTTGCTGATGCAGCGCGGCGACCATAACCGGAGCGTGGCGGCGTCCACAAGCGCCTTGCCCTTTAAGCCGACGGCGCCCGGCAAAGCCCCCGAAAGACGCCTCTTCCGGCGTCTTTCTTTCAGGGAGCGCGCGGAATGGTGAAGACCAGCGGCGCGCCGTCTTCTCCACCGTCCGAGAGCACGAGCAATCGATAGCGCCCAGGTTTTATGTCGAGCGGCGTGATGGCTTCCGGTTTGAGCCGCTCGCCTTTCTTTAATCTGACCGCGCTGAGGTCGAGCCTTGCGAGTTCCTTTGCCTCAACGGGCGCGCCTTTCGTTAGGCCCGGCAATTCGACGATCGAAAATTCTCCGGCCGACCCGCTATCGCTCGGACCAACAAGAGCGAGCGCTTCTCTGTCCGCAATTGTGAGATCTCGAAAGCCCCTGTCAGCGCCCAAATGAATCTTAGTAAGAGACGGTCTAAGATCGCCGCCTTCGAAAAGCGCCTTGGCGTCGACGCCGACGATATAGGCGTTTCCTTCCACATTCGGCGCGCGTAAAGCAAAAAACAGCCGGCCGTTCGCGGCGGCCATGCCCTCGATATCGGCGCGGTTACGGCCCGGGGCCGCATCGCAGCGGCAGTCGCCCGGAACGACATAGGATGCAAGTTCGGGAAGGTTACGCATCGCGTCCCACAAGCGCTCGCTATGCGCAATTGTTCCGAGATCGCCGTTCCCGTCGACGGTCAGCCGGAAAATCCTTCGGCTGTCTGGATTGTCGCAACATGTTTCGCGTTTCGCCGCGTGAGACCCGGTGACGTAAAAATAGGAATCGTCAACGGCGGCCGCTTCGGCGTCGAGCTCTTTCTTCACCTCGTCGAATTCAAACGGCTTGCCGACATAGACAAGCCGCTCGCCTTTGATCCGCATGAAGGCTCCTTGGCGGCCTTCATCGACCGCGAGCACGCATATGCCGGCCGTTGCGCAGGCAAAGCCGCTGAAGGCTTCATTCGCTTTCTTCGCCGCGAAGGGATGTTTGTCGACCTGCCAGGGAATCGCCAATTCCGGCGCGACACGCTCTGCCGCGATGGCAGCTGAGCAAAGCCAAGCGGCGGTCGCGGTAATTGCGACAATTTGGTGGGCGGCGGCAATCATCGAACTCTCCAATAATGATGCAAAACTACCGCAAGACTAGCCTATGCGCAGGAAGATATGCCGTCCACATGCAAGTGGGCGCCCTGCGTGGCGCTTGCGTTGCGAGGCAGCTACACTGGCGCCGATGAAACACGCCGCGCCGCCTACTACTCCAAGCCCTGATGACAAGGCGCCGGCGCGCGCGACGCCAATGATCGCGCAATATATCGAGATCAAGGCGGCCAACGCCGATTGCCTGCTCTTCTATCGCATGGGCGATTTCTACGAGCTGTTTTTCGAGGACGCGCAAACGGCGTCGCGCGCGCTCGGCATCATGCTCACCAAACGCGGCAAACATCTTGGCGAAGATATTCCGATGTGCGGCGTGCCGGTGGAGCGCGCTAATGATTATCTGCAAAAACTCATTGCGCTCGGACATCGCGTCGCCGTCTGCGAGCAGATCGAAGATCCGGCCGAAGCGAAGAAACGCGGCGCAAAATCGGTGGTCCGCCGCGACGTGGTGCGGCTCGTCACGCCTGGCACCATCACCGAGGACACGCTGCTCGATCCGGCGAAGCCTAATGCTTTTTTGGCGGTGGCGCGCTTGCGGGGCGAAGACGGCCAATGGCGCTATGGGCTTGCGAGCGTTGATATTTCAACGGGCGCATTCACGGTTTGCGAGCGCGAAGAAAATGGGCTTGGGGCCGAGATCGCGCGTCTGGAGCCGAGGGAAATCGTCGCGGCCGATGCGCTATGCAGGCAGCCTTCGCTTTCGGCGCTTTTTGAGGCGGCAGGCATCCCTATCGCGCCGATCGGCCGCGATATCGGCGACGGCGCTGATGCTGCGCGACGCCTTATGGATTTCTATGCGGTTGCGACGCTCGACGGATTCGGCGCATTGAGCGCGGCCGAACTCGCCGCCGCCGCAACGGCGATCCTCTATGTCGAGCGCACGCAAAAGGGGCAGCGCCCGGCGCTTTCGCGTCCGATGAGCCTGCGCGAACTGACGACGCTCGAAATCGACGCCGCAACGCGCGCCAATCTCGAACTTACGCGGACGCTTTCAGGCGCGCGCGAAGGCTCGCTGCTGTCGGTCGTCGATCTCACCGTCACGCCTGCCGGCGCGAGGCTTTTAGCGGAGCGAATTGCCGCGCCTCTGACAGACCCGCGAGCCATCATAGCGCGGCTCGACGCCGTCGATTTCTTCCTCGAAAGATCGGATTTTCGCGGCGCGCTTCGCGCGAAGCTTGCGCGCGCCCCGGACCTTTCCCGCGCGCTGTCGCGCCTTTCATTAGAGCGAGGAGGACCACGCGATCTCGCAAGCGTCGGCGTCGCGCTCGACGCCGCGAAGGATATCGCCTTCCTTTTTGCGCAGTTCGATCTCCCACCTGAGATCGCGGCGGAAACGGAAGCGCTTTCCCAAGCCGATGCTGTGCTCGCCGGCCGAATAGCCGCAAGCTTGAGAGACAGCCTGCCGCTCGACAAGCGCAATGGCGATTTCATTCGCGAGGGCAGAGACGCGGAGTTGGACGAAGCGAGACGGCTTCGCGATGAAAGTCGCAAGGTGATCGCCGAGCTGCAAGGACGCTACGCCGAGCTCACCGATACGAAGCTGAAGATCAAGCACAATAATTTTCTTGGCTTTTTTCTCGAAGTCTCGCTCGTTCATGGCGAGAAGCTACTGCGGCCCCCGTTTGAGGCGACCTTCACGCATCGCCAGACAATGGCTAACGCGATGCGTTTTTCCACGCGCGAACTCATCGAACTTGAAGCCAAGATCGCTTCGGCCGCCGACCGCGCGTTAGCGCGCGAATTGGCGATCTTTGATGCGCTGTCAGACGAGGTTTGTGCGCAGGCCGAAGACTTGCAACGCCTCGCCGAGGCTTTCGCGCGGCTCGACTTATATGCCGCGCTTGCCGAAGTCGCAGAGAAGCGCGCCTGGACGCGTCCAATGATTGACGCTTCGCTCGATTTTGAGATCGTCGGCGGGCGTCATCCGGTGGTCGAAGGCTCGTTACAATCGCAAGGCAAGGCCTTTGCTGCGAACGACTGTGATCTCGGAGGAACCGATGGCGGACGGATCGCGGTCGTCACGGGCCCGAATATGGCGGGCAAGTCGACCTATCTGCGTCAGAACGCGCTCATCGCGCTCCTGGCGCAGACTGGCTCTTACGTTCCCGCGCAATCCGCCCGCATCGGCGTCATCGACAGGCTATTCTCGCGAGTCGGCGCTTCGGATGATCTCGCCCGCGGTCGCTCGACCTTCATGGTCGAGATGGTTGAAACCGCGGCGATCTTGAATTGCGCGACGCCGCGCTCGCTCGTTATTCTCGATGAAATCGGGCGCGGCACGGCGACATTCGACGGGCTGTCGATCGCCTGGGCGACGATCGAACATCTGCTTGAAGTCAATCGCTCGCGCGCGATCTTCGCCACGCATTTCCATGAATTGACGCAGCTTGCGAAAAGATTGCCGCGTCTCGTCAATCTGACGATGAAGGTGACGGATCACGCCGGCGATATCGTGTTTTTGCACGAAGTGATCAAAGGCGCCGCGGATCGCTCCTATGGCGTGCATGTCGCGCAACTCGCGGGACTGCCGGCAAGCGTCGTCGCCCGCGCACATGCCATCCTCGCGGAACTCGAAGCGGCTGATCGTCGCGCTCCGGTCGAAACTTTGATCGACGATCTCCCGCTCTTTGCACGCGTCGCCGAGGCGCCGGCGCCGAAGGACGCGCTGCGTAGCGCGCTTAGAGAGATCGATCCTGATCAGATGACGCCACGTGAAGCGCTCGCGGCGCTTTATGAACTGAAGAAGAAACTTTGAAAGCGCCGCTTGCGCTTCGAAACGAAGCATAGAGGCTCGTGACTAAGTCGCAGACTGCGGCGCGTTAGAGACACACAATCCATCAATGAGTTCGTTGCGCTCTTTCGTCGACGCCAAGCGTGTCGAACGAAAGGCAAGGATCGTCTGTGCGCAGCGCTGTCCGCGGCATTGCTATGCGTTCCGCCTTTCGTCAGGGACGGCGCCAGCAGAACTACTCTGACGTGGAGAACGAAGCATGATTCTCGTGTTGGTCTTTGTGGGCGTCGCTTTGGCGACTTTCGGCGTGCTCTCATTGCTCGACGTGCAGTTTAGGGCAAGCAAGGTGACGGCGGTTACCGCCTTTCTCGGTGGAATGGGGATGGTCGTCGGCGCCGAAGCCGGATTGATCGGCTCCAGTTCGTCGTTTTACAAGGCGCAACAGATACAGACTTCGGCCTGCGAGTTGGACGGCGAGTCGGCATATCCCGAAAATCGCCGCTTCGATGCAAATCACCTTATTCGCAAATACATTCTGGGTTGCATGGCGCGGTCGGGCTATGCCTGGACGACCGATCACGAGCACTGCAAGGAAGCGCCGCTCGCGACAAATCCATTGTGCTATCTACCGACGGGCCTATTTGATCGCGCGGTGACGAGAGTCCAGGTCGCCTTCGAATGAGGCGATGGCGTTCTCTGATCGCTAAGGAACGTAACGCGCGAAGATGAATTGCGTGTCGCCATAGCGGCGTTCGTCTTCGCCCACGAAAGATGGCGGCAAATCGATCTGCGCCTTGGCGCTTTCCTCGATGACAACGGTTGCTCCCGGCGCAAGCCAGCCGCCCTCGACGAGGGCGATGAGCGCGGGTGTCGCGAGATCTTTGCCATAAGGCGGATCGAGGAAGGCGAGCGAAAATAGTTCGCCAGGCGGCGCGGCGCCGAGCTTCGTGGCGTCGCGGCGAAAAATGCGCGTGACGCCGCCAAGTCCCAGCGCTTCGATATTGGCGCGCAACAAAGCGCGCGCCTCCGCGCCATCATCGACGAAAAGCGCGCGCGCCGCGCCGCGCGACAAGGCCTCAAGGCCGAGCGCGCCGGCGCCGGCGAAAAGATCGATGACATTCGCGTTCGCGACCGGATTGCCGAAGCGGTGCGCGAGAATGTCGAAAACGGATTCGCGCAGCCGTTCGGACGTCGGTCGGATCGCTTGCGAACGAGGTCCGGAAAGCGCCCGACCCCGCAAGGCGCCGCCGACGATTCGCATGGCTTATGCGCCGCGCGGCTTGCGCGGTCCCCTAGGCGGTCCCTTGGACGGTCCTTTGCGCGGCGCGCCTCGACCGCCAGCGGGACCTTTGCCTGGTCCGCTGCGCGGACCTTTGTGCGGACCCTTATACGGGCCGCCGCTTGGTGAGGACCGGGCGTCTCCGCCGGCGCGAGATTGAGCAAAATTACGCGCGCCGGGCGCGCGATCGCCCGCCGAAAAGTTGCGCGCGCCGCTACGGGAGGGACGCTTGTCGAATGTCCGTGGCCGCTCCTGGCGCGCCGCGCTGGCGCCGCGAATATCCCCTCGCGCCTCATCGCCGTCCCGACGCGGCGGGCGCTTGTCGAAACGCGCGTCATCTCGATTGGCCGCACGATAATTTCTCTGACCGCTCGCACGATCGTCCGAACGCTTTTCGAATGTCTGCGTGCTGCGCGAACGTTCGTCGCGCCTCTCGGATCGATGCTCGCGCGCCGTTCGCGCCGTTGGACGCGCGCCGCGCTGTTCGTGCGCAGTGCGGTCGTCGCGTCGCCGCCCCTCCTCGCGAAGGAAACGCTCACCGCGCGGCTTGTTTTCATGCGATGGACGTTCGGATCGCGCCTTCGTCGCTCGAGGCGCGCCATCGCCGCGCATCGATTCGAAGCGCCGCGCATTGCGTGATAGGTTCTCCTCTTGCGTCTTGCGCCGAACCGGCGTCACCCGCTCGACGGCGACGGCGCGGCCCTTGCGGTCGGCGACGGCGCCGCGCGTAACGCGCGCGCGAGGGCCAACATCACGCCCTTCATCACGTTCCTTGCGCAGCGTCGAAACATGTTTGCGCGAACGCTTCTCGGCGCGCTCGCGCATCTCCTGCTGTTCCGCCGGCGCCTTCTCGCGCAGCGGCGTCGCGAAATCGGCGCCGGCAAGTTCGGCGAGCGACTTGCCCAACTGTTCCCGGAGCGTTTTCAGCCGAACCTCCTCGACTGCGCCTTCCGCGAGATCGCCAAGCTGGAAGGGGCCGTAGGACACGCGAATGAGTCGCGTCACATCGAGCCCGAGATGCGCCATGACGCGCTTGATCTCTCGGTTCTTGCCCTCAGTGAGGCTCATCGCAATCCAGGCGTTTGCCCCTTGCGTGCGTTCGAGCCGCGCCTCGATTGGCGCATAATTGACGCCCTCGATCGTCACGCCGTCGCGTAGCGAATCGAGCCGCGCCTGATCGATCGCGCCATGCGCCCGCACGCGGTAGCGCCGCGTCCAGCCGGTCGCGGGCAATTCAAGCGTGCGCGCCAGGCCGCCGTCATTCGTGAGTAGCAGCAGCCCTTCAGTATTGATGTCGAGTCGGCCGACGCTGACGAGTCTCGGTAGATCAGGATGGCGCTCTTCGAGATAGGAGAACACGGTGGGACGGCCTTCTTCGTCGCGCGCCGTGGTGACATAGCCCGCAGGCTTATGGAAAAGAAAGAGCCGCGTGCGCTCGCGCGCCTGCATCGGCGCGCCGTCGATCGTGATCTTGTCGCTGTCGCGCACATTGAAAGCCGGACTCGTCAGCGCGCGCCCATTGATGGCGACGCGGCCTTCGGCAATCCAGCGCTCCGCGTCGCGGCGGGAACAAACACCCGCGCGCGCCATGACCTTGGCGATTCGATCGCCTTCAAAAGCTTTGTCATGGGGCGCCGGCTCAGGCGCGGCGCCGCGCTTCTTGGCGGGATATTTGGCGCGCGCTTTTTCGGAGTCGCGCGAGGTGGGCTTGTCAAAGCGAGGTTTGTCAAAGCGAGGCTTATCCGAGCGCGGCTTTGCTGGTCTTGCGCCTTCGCGCCCGACGGCATGAGGCGCCGGAGTTTCCCTGGCGCGGCGGCGTAAGGGCCGGTCGCCGCCGGCGGAGCCGGAGCGGGTATTTCGGTTCTTTTCGGTCATGGGTTCTGATAGCAGGCGGAACGCGCGCTTTGAAGCGCGATCGCTTAAGAGATGAGAATGAACGGCACGGATCCTTTCAGCGCCGCCTTCGAGCAGGCGTGCGCCGCGGCTGCTGCGGGCGAAGTCCCGGTCGGCGCCGCGCTTGCGCGCAATGGCGAGGTCATCGCGGCCGCGGGAAATCGGACGTTGCGCGACCGCGATCCGACCGCGCACGCCGAGATGCTCGTCATTCGCGACGCCTGCGCCCGCATCGGCTCTGAACGCCTCGTCGAATGCGATCTCTATGTGACGCTCGAGCCCTGCGCCATGTGCGCGGCCGCGATCAGCTTCGCGCGCATCCGGCGGCTCTATTATGCGGCGAGCGATCCAAAGGGCGGGGCGGTCGAACACGGGCCGAGATTTTTCTCGCAGCCGACCTGCCACCATCGGCCAGAAGTCTATGGCGGCATTCGCGAGAGCGAAGCGGCGCAGCTCTTGCGCGAATTCTTTCAGGCGCGACGCTAGAGCGCGGCTCGCGAAAAAGTGGAATCCGGTTTTTCGCCTAAAGCGCGCTCTGATTTAGAGCAGGAGCAGGATTCACGCTTGAAGCGGATCGCATCTTCGATCCGCTTCAAACAATCCTGCTCCGAGCTTCTAGCCGCAGCGCCGCCTGCGCCAGCCCGTGGCGCAGCGCGTCGCGGCAAGCGTCGCCGGCGGCGAAAATGCGTGACGCCTTGAAGAGGTCGAGCGCGAGATATTGATGCACCTCGGGCCGGATCAAGACATCGGGCGGGCGCTCGGCGATCATGCGCGAGCTGATCGCGTTCATCATGATCTGGCTTGCAACGATCATCGTCTCGAAGGCGGAAGGCGCTCCCTTGCCGGTCTCGACGCCAAAATTGCCTGAGACGTCGACAGCGATGACGATGTCGGCAAGGCCCCAGAGATGATCATAGGGGAGCGGATTAACCAGTCCGCCATCGACGAAATAGCCATGATCGCTTGCGGCGGCGCGCACGACGCCCGGGATCGCCATCGACCCCGCCACGGCCGGACGCAAAGGCCCCGTGGCGAAAACGGCCTCGACGCGCCGGCGAAAGTCCGTCGCGACGACCTGCAGCGGAATGCCCAACTCTTCGAAACGCTCTGGCATGCCGTGAGGCCAAAAGGCCTGAAGAAAGCGCTCGCCATCGAACAGCAGCGGATGCGCGACGCGAGATAGGAGCCGCTTTTTTCCGCGCGCCCGCGCGTGAAGCAGCCGACGCGCCAGCCCGATGCGGTTCTTGAGAATGGCTTGGGTGTGGGCGCGCAACTCCACGCCCGAGAAGCCCGCGGCATAGGCGGCGCCGATGATCGCCCCAATCGACGCTCCGGCGATCGCGACCGGGCGCACGCCCATGTCGTCCAGCGCTTCAAGCACGCAAATATGCGCGAGTCCGCGGGCGCCGCCGCCGCCGAGCGCAAGCGCGACGGTCTTCCCGCGGTAGAGACTCACAGAAATTCCTCCAGGACGGCAAGCGTCTCCGCGGGCGCTTCCTCCATCGGATAAAGGCCGGAGTCAACGCGCGCTTCGACGACATCGTCGCCCCATTCGCGCCAGGCCGCGATAAGCGAGGGGCCGTTCGCCGGGAAGCTCGCTTCGCCCGCGATGATGAGCGCCGGCATGGCGAGCTTCACGCCCTCCGCGCGATCGGCATCGAGATGCTCGCGATCGATGGTCGCACCGGCGCGAAAATCTTCGCAGAAGGCGTGAATGCGCGCAGGGTCGTTGAAGGCCTGACGGTAAGCGGCGAGCGCGTCCGCGCCAAACGCGTCGAGCGATTTCGCTCTTGTTGCGTTCATTAGCGCATCATCGAGAAAGCCGATCGGATCGAGGCCGATCAGCTCTTCAGGCTTCGGCGCCTCGGACGCCAGGAAACGCGCCCGTCCGACGCGCTGCAAATCTCCGTCGCCGAAAGCATCATCGATCGGCGCGATATTGATGAAGGCAATCCGGTCCAGCCGGCCCGGTTGATCAAGCGCTAGCCGCTGGCCGACGCGCGCGCCCCTGTCGTGACCGACAAGAGAAAAACGCACATGGCCGAGCGACTCCATGACCGCAATGACGTCTGCGGCCATTTCACGCTTCGTATAATTCTTGCCCTTTTCGCTCTCCGGGACGGACGACCAGCCGTAGCCACGCAGATCCATCGCAACAACAGTGAAGCGCTTGGCGAGCGCCGAGGCCATTTTGCGCCAGGCGACATGCGTCTCGCCAAAACCATGCAACAGAACCACGGGACGGCCTTCGCCATGAACTCGGGCGAATATTTTTCCAGCCGGCGCATCGATCCAATGCGAAGCGAAACCTGGGAACAGATGCTCGTGATCAGACATTCGTTACAACCATCTCCTCTAAAGCGAGCGTGTCCACGCGAACGTTATACAGTATCATCGTCGACGTCCTCGAAATATATATCGCTGATCGTCAAGGGACTATGTCACGAAGATCGCGCCTCTTGTTTGCTTGAAAAGGGAGCTGAAGCGCTCCAATGTTGAGCAAGGTCAAAAAATTTTCGAAGCAATACGCGCAACGAGGGAGAGAGACATGGCAAGCCAGATCGTCAATGAAGTCGTCGCCGCGAACAACGCTTATGCCGGCAGTTTCGGAAAGAAAAGCGAACTTGCGCTGCCGCCTGCGCGCGGTTTCGCCATCCTGACCTGTATGGATGCGCGTCTCGATCCCGCGAAATACGCGGGCCTGTCGGAAGGCGACGCGCATGTGATCCGCAACGCCGGCGGTCGCGCATCTGATGATGCGATCCGCTCGCTCGTCATTTCGCACAAGCTGCTCGGCACCAAGGAGTGGTTCGTCATTCACCACACCAATTGCGGCATGGAGCTCTTCTGCGACGAGATCATGAGCGACTTGCTGGATGACAATCTCGCGACGGCGAGTTTTGACGGCAAGAACTGGTCGAATCCGCAACATGGCGGCGGCTGCTCAGCCGGCCACTTCATCAAGTGGCACACGATCAAAAATCAGGAGGAAAGCGTCGCGCAGGACGTCGCGCGCATCCGTTCGCATCCGCTCGTGCCGAAGAATATCCCGATCTACGGCTACATCTATGATGTGAAGACCGGCAAGATCAACGAGGTCGCGGAAGCGACGAAAGTTGGTAAGGCGGCGTAATCTGGACTGGCGCAAGGTTCGTCATCGCGAGCGCCCGGCGAAGCAATCCATGGGCGCTATCATGAGTCTGGATTGCTTCCCGCTCGGGATTCCGGCTGATCCGTTCGCTTGGACCATGTCATTCCCGGCAGAGCCGAAGGCCTGACCGGGAATCCAGAGCCAACTCAAGAACGCTGGTCTTGCTCTAGATTCCCGATCGCGCGGAGCGCGCCTCGGGAATGACATCCGACTCGTTCAAACGGATTCCGTATCACTCCACCGCGCCGCCGCGGGCGCGCCAGCCGCCGGTGCCCGGCGCGTAGTGACAGACATCCTTCCGCCCTACGCTTTGCGCTTGCGCCAAGGCCTTGGCCGAACGCCCGCCTGCCTGACAAATAAGGACGACGTCGCCCTTCGGAAGCCTCATTGGATCGAAACTCGAGAGCGGCATGTTCTTGGCGCCCGGCACATGGCCGGCGCCATATTCATGCGGCTCGCGCACATCGACGATGGCGCAGGATTTGTCCACGACGATTCGGCAAAAATCTTCATGCTCGATCGTTGGCGCCGCGCCGCCGCCAGCAAGTTTCGACAAGAGAGAGACCAGGGTCATTTTCATTCCTTTCTTCTCAGGCTTGCTTTTCGGCGTCGAACTGGGTGAAGGCGGCGAGCGCGTGGCTCGCATACATCACCGACGGTCCGGCGCCCATGTAGATGCTCATGGCGAGCGTCTCCATCACTTCCTCGCGCGTCGCGCCGCGCTGCGACGCGGCCTTGACGTGGAAAGCGATGCAATCGTCGCAGCGCACTGCGACGCTGACCGCAAGCGCGATCAGTTCCTTTGTCTTTGCGTCGAGCGCGCCTTGCGCGCCCGCCGACATCGCCATCGCCGAAAAGGCTTTCATCGTCTCCGGCGAGCCGACGCGCAATTCGCGGATGTCGGCGGAGAGCTTCTTGGCGAGCGCCGCCCAGTCTTCGATCATCAGGCTCTCCTTTTAACTTCGTCGTCGCGCAAGACGACATAGATCGCGGGAATGACGAGCAGGGTCAGCGCCGTCGACGAGGCGAGGCCAAAGACGAGCGAAATGGCGAGTCCCTGAAAGATCGGGTCAGTGAGGATGAAGGCTGCGCCGATGATCGCCGCCGCGGCGGTGAGAAATATCGGCTTGAAGCGGACGGCGCCCGCTTCGATCAATGCGGCGCGCAAGCTCATCCCACGCTCCCGCAAATGCCGGATGAAGTCGACGAGCAGGATCGAATTGCGCACCACAATTCCGGCGAGCGCGATGAAGCCGATCATCGAAGTGGCGGTGAAGGCGGCGTTGAATAGGAGATGGCCGATGACGATGCCGACGAGCGTCAGCGGCACCGGCGCCAGGATGACAAGCGGCAGTTTGAACGAGCCGAACTGCGCCACGACGAGGAGATAGATGGCGAGCAGCGCCACCATGAAGGCTGCGCCCATGTCGCGGAAAGTGACATAGGTCACTTCCCACTCGCCGTCCCAGAGCAGCGTCGGCTGTGAATCGTCGAGCGGCTGGCCGTGATATTTGATCGTCGGCGGACCCGAAGGCCCCCAGTCGATCTTGTCGATCTCGTTCTCGACCGCAAGCATTCCGTAAATTGGCGCTTCGAAACGTCCGGCGACCTCCGCGCTGACCATTTCGGCGAAGCGGCCGTTATGACGGAAAATCGGATAGGAGCCGAGTTCGCGCGTCGCCTTGACGACATCGCCGAGTTCGACATTGGCGCCTTGGCGCACGGTGCCGCCGGCGGGCAGCGGCGTCGACAGGATGCGTTCGCCTGGCGTCATCGCCGTGCGCGGCAAGGCGACGGAAATGTCGACGGGCTTGGCGCCGCCGCCCTTTTGCGAAAAGCCGATCTTTACGCCGCCGACCAAAGCGCCGATCGTGTCGTAGACGGCGCGTTCCTCGACGCCGTGATATTCGAGCGCTTCCTGGTCGATCTCGAAGCGCAGGCGTTCGGCGCGCTGGCCGTAGCTATCGTCCGTATCGACGACGAAATCGACCGCGTCAAAAGCCTTGCGCACTTTCGCCGCAAGATCGCGCCGCGACTGCGCGTCCGGACCATAGACTTCGGCGAGAAGGGTCGACAGCACGGGCGGGCCCGGCGGCACCTCGACGACCTTAATTGCGGTGTGCTCTGGCGCCGGCAGGCCTTCGAGTTTCTTGCGAATATCGAGCGCAATCGCATGGCTTGGGCGGCTGCGCTCGCCTTTCGGCTGCAGATTGATGGCGAGATCGCCCATCTCGGGCGCCTTGCGCATGTAGTAGTGACGCACGAGGCCGTTGAAGTTGAAGGGCGCCGCCGCGCCGGCATAGGACTGAACAGAGGTAAGCTCTGGAATGTCCTTCAGCCGCTCGGCCGCAGCCGTCAGCACCCGATCCGTTTCTTCAAGCGAAGCGCCGCGCGGCAGATCGACGACCACCGCGATCTCGGACTTGTTATCGAAGGGCAGAAGCTTCACGCGCACGGTCTTCGTCACGAAAAGCCCCATCGAAAGCAGCGTCGCGACGCCAACGCCGATAAGAAACCGCTGCGAGCGCTTGCGACCTTGTAGCAAGGGCGTCGCGACGCGCACATAGAAATTACCCATGGCGCCGCGTTCATGCGCGTGGTCGACACCGTCGCCGCGTTCATGTTCAAAACGCTTGCCGGCGATCTTGAGCAGAAGCCACGGCGTAATCGTCATGGCGACGAAGAAGGAGAACACCATCGCAAGCGAAGCGTTCGCGGGAATGGGACTCATGTAAGGGCCCATCAGACCCGAGACGAACATCATCGGCAGCAGCGCCGCGACGATGGTGAGCGTCGCGACAATGGTCGGATTGCCGACTTCCGCGACGGCCTCGACCGCCGTGTCGATCAGGCTGCGCGAGCCGCGCATATGCCAGTGGCGCACGATGTTTTCGACGACGACGATCGCGTCGTCGACGAGAATGCCGATCGAAAAAATGAGCGCAAACAGGCTGACGCGATTGATCGTATAGCCCATCAGCCATGAGGCGAAGAGCGTGAGCAGAATCGTCGTCGGGATAATGACCAAGACGACGACGCCTTCGCGCCAGCCGACCATCACGACAATCAGCGCGACGATCGAGACGGTCGCGAGCGCGAGATGGAACAGCAGCTCATTGGCCTTTTCCGTGGCCGTCTCGCCATAGTCGCGCGTCACCGCGATCTCGATATCCTCGGGGACGATGCGGCCTTTGACGGCCTCGAGCCGATGCATGATCTCATCGGCGACGATCACGGCGTTGGCGCCCTTGCGCTTGGCGATGGCGATGCTGACGGCGGGGCGCTTATCGAGCCCACCGGCGGCGTTGCGCGTCATCGTCCAGCTACGCCGGTCGGGCTCGGCGGCGCCGACTCGCACGTCGGCGACGTCCTTCACATAGACCGGCCGCCCGTCTCTTGTGGTGAGCAGCAGCAGACCGACGTCCGGCACGCCTTGTAGCGTCTGGCCGGCGACGACAGGCACGGCGCGATTGTCTTCGCGAAACGCGCCGACCATGAAAGAACGATTGGCGTTGGTCAGCTTGTCGATAAGCTGGTTGAGCGTCACGCCATATTGCGACAGGCGTTCGGGATCTGGTTCGACGCGGATCTGATTGGAACTGCCGCCGACAATGTAACTCACGCCGACGTCATTGACCTTGGTGAGGTCGTGCTGCAATTCCTCGGCGACCTGGTAAAGGCCGTTGTCGTTCCACCGATCGGCGCGCTCGGGCTTCGCAGAAAGCGTCAGCACGACGATCGCGACGTCGTCGATGCCGCGGCCGACGATCAGCGGCTCTGGAATGCCTTTCGGCAGATCGCCAATATTGGCGCGTATCTTTTCGTGGATGCGCACCACCGCATTGTCCTGCGGCGTGCCGACGTAAAAGCGCGCGGTGACGACCACATTGTCATCGCGCGTCTGAGAATAGACATGCTCGACGCCGTTGACGCCCTTGATGATGTCTTCGAGCGGGCGCGTGATGAGTTCGATCGCGTCTTCCGCCTTATAGCCATTGGCCGACACCATAATGTCGACCATCGGCACCGAAATCTGCGGCTCCTCCTCACGCGGCAGCGAGCGCAACGCGATCAGCCCGACGAGGATTGAGGCGAGCAGCAGCAGCGGCGTCAGCGGCGAATTGATGAAGACGCGCGTCAGCGTTCCCGAAATGCCCGGGCGAAACCCTTCGCTCATGGCGTCGAAACCACGTCGCCGTTGTGAAGACCGGAAAGAATCTCGACGCCCTCGCCACGCGCCTCGCCAAGCTGCACGACGATTTCTTCGCCAGAGGCAAGACGGACAAAGTCCACGCCGGCGCGACGATAGACGGCGGCGCGCGGGATGATGATCGTATCGCGCTTGCCCGTCGTGACATAAACGCGCGCGCGCTCGCCAACGAAATAATCGCCCAGTCCCTTAACGTCGACGTCGGCGATGACGCGGCCGCCCTGAATTTCCGGATAGACAATGCGCACGCGCCCCTGCTTGCGTTCGCCGCCCGCTTCTTCATGCAGGCCGCGCGCCCCGATTTCGACCTTGTCGCCGGCGCGCATGAACCGCGCATGGCGCTCGGGCAATTGCAGGCGCAGAATGTATTTGTCTTCGGCGATGGTCGCGATTGTTTCGCCAGGCATCACCACGCGACCGATGGAGGCCGGGATAGTGAGCACGCGTCCAGGCCCCGGCGCGCGCACAGAGCCTTCCGCCGCCTGTTGTTCGATCACGCCGCGATCGGAACGCAGCGCCGCCAAATTGCGCTCGCCAACGTCGAGCGCGGTCTTCGCCTGATCGAACAGCGCCTTTGTGTATACTCCGCGCCGAAACAATTCCTGCGCGCGGTCGAAATCATTCTGCGCCTTGTCGCGTTGCGCCTGCTGCGATTGAATGCGCTGATCAAGCGCCTGCATTTGCAGAAAGAGCTTCTGATCGACGATCGTGGCGATCTCGGCGCCGCCCGCGACGTCATCGCCCTCCTTGATCTTAAGCGCGCTCACCGTGCCGCCGATGCGCGCTCGCGCCGTCAATTGATGCGCCGGCTCGACCGAAGCGACGACGGCCTTAAGATCCTCGACCGGCGCGACGCGGACCGTGACCTCTCCGGCCTCCGCCGCCTTGCAGAAAGCGAGCGCGGCGAGGAGCGCCATCGGCGCGAGATGCAAGCGGCCAATTTGTCTCATGCGTCTATTTATATGCAAGAAACATAAATTAGCAATAGTGAATTTAATGCTTGCCGCGCTCATAAAGAAGGGCGGCGCGCGGCCACCCTCAAATCTTGCTTGTGAGGACGCCTTAGCCCCAAAGGTTGCACCAGCCGCGCGCGCTGACCGGACCGCTCACCACGCCGCAGCCCGACGGCGGGTTGAAATAGGAGCAATTGGCGCAGCTTTGTCCGCCGTTCGGCGCCCCGCGATAATTGGCGGCCGCTTTGCTCGACTTCGCTTGCGCGACGGTCGTCGCGTTAAGGCCCGCGGCGACCGCTCCCAATATGAAGATCAATGAGCGACGCGTGAGAGCGCGAAAATCAGCCATTCCCCCTCCTATGAAATTGCCTGTCGCCAGGCGCTTCCTTTAAATTAGCTATAGCTAATATAGTGGGCGAGGCCGCAGGCCAGAATGCGACATATCGCTCGTCCGCCCTTGGCGAGCGCGCTTGACAATTATATTCAATATTCTTAATTTAGCGATCATGAATGTAAATCTGCTTCAGCTCGCGCCGAAAGCCGCGGAGGCCGAGAGCTTTCTCAAGGCGCTCGCCAACCGGCATCGATTGATGGTGCTATGCCAATTGCACGGAGGCGAGCTGTCGGTGACGAAGCTGCAGGAGGCGATTGGACTGAGCCAATCGTCGCTATCGCAGCATCTTGCGCGGCTGCGCGAAGACAAGCTCGTCAAGACCCGCCGCGAATCGCAGACGATCTATTATTCCTTGGCCGACGGAAACGTCTCGCGGATTATCGGTCTGCTCTATGAGATGTTTTGCGCCGAAGAGTGCGGCAAGCCGGTTAAATCGCGGGCGCGCGCAAAATCAAAGGAACTCACGTCATGAGCATTGATCGCATCGTTATGGCCTTCGCCGGGACCATGGTCCTCCTGAGCCTCCTCTTGGCACAGTTGTTCAGTCCGTGGTGGCTCTTGCTCACCGCTTTCGTCGGCGCCAATCTGCTGCAGGCGGCCTTCACGGGGCTCTGCCCGTTAGCGATGGCGCTGAAGCGGTTCGGCGCCAGATCAGGCGCCGCCTTTTAGGATTCGTCAGCGTTTGCGCCAACGGCGCGGCGCACTCTTAGCTGGGCCTTTGGATCGTTAGCGACAAAGAGCAGACGATGCCGTCCGATTGGGTCGACGAAACGCCCTCCTTGCGCAGGCTCGACGCCGCGACGAAGACGCTTCTTCGCGAGGCCGCGGTGCGTAAGCACATACCGCGCGGCGCCGTGCTATTTCGACCCGGTGATCAATGTGCGCAATTTCCGCTGATCGTCTCGGGCTCGGTACGGGTGCAGCGAGTGACCGAATCGGGCCGTGAGATCGTGCTCTATCGGGTCGGCGCGAATGAAACCTGCATTCTGACCACGGCCTCACTGCTTTCTGATGACGCTTATGCAGCCGAAGGCGTCGCCGATACCGACGTCATCGCCTATGTCGTGCCGGCCGATCGCTTCAACGCGCTGATGAACGCATCGCAAAGCTTTCGAGCGCTGGTGTTCGAGGGCTACAGCAAGCGTCTCGCCAATCTGATGTCCCGCATCGAGGAAATCGTCTGCACGCGCATCAATGTGCGGCTCGCGGAACGTCTTCTCGCGCTTCGCGGCGCCGGCGACAAGATCGTCGCGACGCAGCAGGCGCTCGCCGCTGATCTCGGCACGGCGCGCGAAGTCGTCGGCCGCACGCTGAAAACTTTCGAACGTTCGGGCTGGGTAAAATTGTCGCGCGGCGGCGCCGAGATCGTCAATCTGGCGGCATTGCGCTCTCTCTGCGACGCGCAGCGTGACTAAGTCGCGGACATGCGCGCCGCGATCACGCATGTCATCGACAACGGCGCAACCGTCAGCGCGAAAACTTTGTGCGCGCAACGCGCGTGGGAGGACGTAAATGGCTCATATCGTCATCATGGGCGCGGGGATCGGCGGCGTCGCCGCCGCGATCGAAGTTCGCGAGGGGCTTTCAAAGCAACACCAGGTCACGGTCGTTTCGGATCTTGAGAATTTCCAGTTCACGCCATCCAATCCCTGGCTCGCCGTGCAATGGCGCAAGCCTGAGGAGCTCAAGGTGCCGCTCGCTCCGGTGTTCAAGCGAAAGAACATCGGCTTCATTCCCGTCGGCGCGAAGCGCGTTCTGCCCAACGAAAATCGTCTTGAGTTGGAGAACGGCGAGAGCGTCGACTATGACTATCTCGTGATCGCCACCGGTCCAAAGCTCGCCTTTGACGAATTGCCCGGGCTCGGGCCGCATGGCGGACATACGCATTCGATCTGCACGCTGCAGCATGCCGAGATTGCCTCAAAGGCTTATGAGGAATTCTGCAAGGACCCCGGCCCGATCATCATCGGCGCCGCGCCCGGCGTCTCCTGCTTTGGTCCGGCCTATGAATTCGCGATGATCCTTTCGACCGATCTTCGTCGGCGCGGCATAAGGCACAAGGTGCCGATGACCTATGTCACGGCGGAGCCCTATATCGGTCATCTGGGTTTGGGCGGCGTTGGCGACACGAAAGGCATGCTCGAGTCGGCGTTCCGCGATCGCGACATCAAATGGATCGTCAACGCGAAGACGACTGCGATCGAACCGGGACTTCTCAAATGCGCCGAGCTCGACGACCAGGGGCAGGTGAGGAAAGAGCATGAAGTTCCGTTCAAATTCGCGATGGTGATGCCGGCCTTCAAAGGCGTCGACGCGCTTATGGGAGTCGAGGGGCTCGTGAACCCGCGCGGCTTCGTCATCATCGACAAGAATCAGCGCAATCCGAAATATCCGAATGTCTTCGGCGTCGGCGTCTGTGTCGCCATTCCGCCTGTCGAAGCGACGCCGGTCCCGACCGGCACGCCGAAGACCGGCTACATGATCGAGTCGATGGTGACGGCGACGGCGCATAACATCGCCGCGCTGATCGCCGGTCGCGAAGCGAAGGAAGAAGGCACATGGAATGCGGTTTGCTTGGCGGATTTCGGCGACAAGGGCGTCGCCTTTGTCGCAAAGCCGCAGATTCCGCCGCGTAACGTCAACTGGTCGAGCCAGGGGCGATGGGTGCATCTGGCGAAGGTCGCCTATGAAAAATACTTCCTTCGCAAGGTCCGCAAGGGACAAAGCGAGCCCGTTTACGAGCGTTACATCATGAAGCTGCTCGGCATCGAGCGGCTGCGTCGCGCCCTGTCATAACTGGGCGCTCGAGCCATGCAATGCTAGGGACAAGTCGATGCGGACAAGGCCCTTAGGACGCGAAATCGCCATCGCGCTCGCTTTCAAGCTGATGGCGCTCGTGGCGCTCTACGTCCTGTTTTTTGGTCCCGCGCATCGCATCAAGGTGACGCCGGCTGAGATGGCGGAAACGCTTTCCGCCGCCGCGCCGCGCTGACATCCGTCAGGAGCTCACAATGTTCGAACTCGACGTCGTCACCCTCTCGCGCCTGCAATTCGCGTTGACGGCGATGTATCACTTCCTGTTCGTGCCGCTGACGCTGGGCCTCGCGCTGCTGCTCGCCATCATGGAAAGCGTCTATGTGATGACCGGACGAACCGTCTGGCGTGACGCGACGCAATTCTGGGGCACGCTGTTTGGCATCAACTTCGCCATGGGCGTCGCCACAGGCGTCACCATGGAATTCCAGTTCGGCACCAATTGGGCCTATTACTCGCATTATGTCGGCGACATTTTCGGCGCGCCGCTCGCGATCGAAGGCTTAATGGCCTTCTTCCTCGAGGCGACCTTCGTCGGACTGTTCTTCTTCGGCTGGAAGCGCTTAAGCAAGGTGCAGCATCTCATCGTCACCTGGCTTGTGGCGCTCGGCGCAAACTTCTCAGCGCTATGGATACTCGTCGCCAACGCCTGGATGCAGAACCCGGTCGGCGCCGCCTTCAATCCGCAGACGATGCGCATGGAGCTCACCTCCTTCATGGAGGTGTTGTTCAATCCCGTCGCGCAGTCGAAATTCGTGCACACGGTCAGCGCCGGCTATGTCACAGGCGCGATGTTCGTGATGTCAATCGGCGCCTATTATGTTTTGCGCCGCCGCCATGTCGAGATCGCCCGGCGATCGCTGACGGTCGCCGCGAGCTTTGGGCTTGCGTCCGCGCTTTCGGTCGTCGTGCTCGGCGATGAGAGCGGCTATACGGCGGGCGAGAACCAGAAGATGAAGATCGCCGCGATCGAGGCGATGTGGGAGACGGAGCCGCCGCCGGCGTCCTTCACGCTCTTCGGCTTTCCCGACCTCAAGAACGAAACGACGAAAGACGAGATCAGAATACCCTGGGTACTGGGACTGATCGCGACGCGTTCGTTGGATAAGCCCGTCGAGGGCGTGAAGCCGCTGGTTGCGCGCGCGGAAACACGCATCCGCAACGGCATGGCCGGCTATCAGTGGCTCGCGAAAGAGGGTGGCCATCCGAACGCGGCGGTTCCCGCTGAACTCGAATCCTCGATGCGCGACGTTGGCTATTCGCTGCTCGTCAAGCGCATTCGGCCCGATATCGAAAACGCGACCGACGCGCAGATTCACGAAGCGGCGCTTTCGACCATTCCCGACGTGCCGGTGTTGTTCTGGTCGTTCCGCATCATGGTGGCGCTCGGCTTCTACTTCATCGCGCTCTTCGCCGTCGCTTTCTATCTCTCGAGCCGGCGACGCTGCGGGAAGCCCTGGTTCTTGCGCATGACGATGTATAGCCTGCCGCTGCCCTGGGTCGCCGCGGAACTCGGCTGGATCGTCGCCGAATATGGCCGGCAGCCGTGGATCATCGATGCGACGATGCCGACCTTCCTTGGCGTCTCCAACATTCCGGCATCGAATGTCGCGGCGAGTCTCGCTGCTTTCGTGCTGTTCTACAGCGCGCTCGCCATCATCGATGTCGCGCTCATCGTCAAATATGTCCGCATCGGGCCGCGGGCGGAGGCCGAGACTCAGACGACAAGCGCGCCCGTTCTTCCCCCGGCGCCGGCGCCAACTCGATAGAAAGGCTGACGCGATGCCCGATTATATGACGCTTCGCCTCATCTGGTGGGCGCTGCTTGGCGTGCTGCTTGTGGGCTTCGCCATTTTCGACGGCTTCGACATCGGCGTCGCCATGCTACATCCCTTCGTCGCACGAAGCGACTTGCAGCGGCGCGTGACGTTGAACACGATCGGTCCCGTCTGGGAGGGCAATCAGGTCTGGTTCATCCTCGGGGGCGGCGCCGCCTTCGCCGCCTGGCCGCCGCTCTATGCAGTGTCCTTTTCCGGCTTCTACCTTGCGATGCTGCTGGTGCTGATCGGCCTTATTCTGCGGCCGGTGGCGATCACCTTTCGCGACAAGAGGCCGGAAAGCGGGTGGCGCGAGACCTGGGACTGGCTCTTCTTCATTTCAGGCCTTGTGCCCGCGCTGATCTTCGGCGTCGCCTTCGGCAATCTTCTGCAGGGCGTTCCCTTTCATTTCGATCAGGCGCTGCGCGCGACCTATGACGGCGGGCTCCTCGGCCTGCTCAATCCCTTTGCTCTGCTCTGCGGGCTCGTGAGCGTCGTTATGCTCGCCATGCAGGGCGCAGCGTGGCTGAGCGTGAAGAGCGAGGGAGAGGTCGCCGTCCGCGCCCGGCGATATGGCGCGCTCGCGGCGATCCTGCTTATCCTGCTTATCTCCGCGGCGGGAGTGTGGACCATGCTCGGCGTCGAAGGATATCGCATCGTCGGCGTCATCGACCACGCCGGGCCCTCCAACCCGCTGACGAAGTCCGTGACGCGAGAGGCCGGCGCCTGGCTCGATAATTATCGCGTCTATCCCTGGATGATCGCGGCTCCCGTCGCCGCTTACTTCGGCGCGCTCCTTGCAGCGCTCGCCTTTGCCTTCTCGGCGAAAAAGTTTGCGCTTCTCGCCAGCAGCCTTTCCGTCGCGGGCGTCGCGACCATGGCGGGCTTCAGCATGTTTCCCTTCCTGCTGCCGTCGTCGTCTCACCCGAGCCAAAGCCTGACGGTCTGGGACGCGTCGTCCAGCAAAGCGACGCTCTCCCTGATGCTACTGGCGGTCATCGTCTTTCTGCCGATCGTTCTTGCCTACACGAGTTGGGTTTACTACGTGCTGCGCGGCGCAGTGAGCGAGGCGGCGATCCGTCGCGGCGACGACTATTATTATTGAGCAGGAGAAGGCGAAGCATGTGGTATTTTTCTTGGATATTGGGGCTTGGGCTCGCCTGCGCCTTCGCCATTCTCAACGCCATGTGGCTCGAGCTCGACGACGACGACAGGCAAAAATAGATGGCCGTGTGAGTTAGTCGCTGAGCGACTTCGCGCAAAGCGATAGGCTCGCAACGCTGGCCGCAGCAGGGAAGGAGACAGTCATGGAAGCCAATATCGGAAAGACCGATCGGATCATCCGCATCGTGGCGGGTCTCTTGTTGCTCAGTCTCGTTTTCATCGGTCCGCAGACACTGTGGGGTCTCGTTGGGATCATTCCGCTGGCCACGGCCTTCATCAACTTCTGCCCCGCCTATAAGCTTCTGGGCATGGATACGCTCGGCAAATAATTCGACAAGCAATTCCCTCGCGCACCGGCCACGGCGCGGTAAGATGCCCAGTGCGGCCGACGCCAGGCGGCGCCGACCGCGGTCAGACGCTGAGCGGCGAAGCGCACACCTTAGATGAATGAAACGGCGATCATCTTTCACGCCCGCGGCATGCATTGCCACGGGTGTGAGCATGTCATCGAAGCGGCGATCAGAAAGCTCGCCGGCGTGCGCAGCGTCTCGGCGAGCTATCCGACCGAAACGGTCGTCGTCGACTATGACGCCGATGCAACGAATTTCAGCGCGATCCGCGAGCGCGTCGAGCAGAATGGCTACCGCGTCGTTCTGACCGAGGAAGCACGGCGCCGGCGCTCGCCCTTTGTGAGGCTGACAATCATTGTCGCCGCGCTCGCCGGACTCGCCGCTTTAATTCTCTTCGATACGCGCTGGATCAGCGCTAAGGGCGAGCCCGACATCGCCCAGCATATGAGTCTCGGCCTACTGTTCCTGCTGGGGCTGCTGACCGGTTTTCACTGCGTCGGCATGTGCGGCGGCTTCGTCGTCAGTTACGCGGCGGCCGATGCGCGGGAGGGACGTTCGTCCTTCGCCTCGCACCTCGCTTTTGGCGCTGGAAAGACGCTCTCCTACACGACGATCGGCGCCGCCTTCGGCTGGCTCGGCGCGTTCATCGCTTTCACGCCGATGCTGCGCGGCGCAGCGGGTGTCGCGGCTGGCGCTTTCCTCATCGTCTTCGGGCTCAATATGCTCGGCCTCTTCGCGCCGCTGCGCCGTTTCCGGTTCGGCCTGCCAGGCCCGCTGCAGAACTGGGTGAACCGGGAGGCGAGCGGTCGACATCGGCCGTTCGTCATCGGCCTCCTTAACGGGCTGATGATCGCCTGCGGGCCGCTGCAGGCGATGTATGTGATGGCGGCGGGAACAGGTAGTCCAATCGAAGGCGCAAAGACGCTCTTCGTCTTCGGCCTCGGAACCTTGCCAGTGATGCTCGCCTTCGGCGCCCTGACGACGGTGCTCTCGGGCGCGGTGACCCATCGTCTGCTCACGGCCTCGGGCGTGATCGTCGTCGCGCTTGGCGCGGTGATGATCAATCGCGGATTGATCCTTACCGGCGCCGGCGCCGATCTCGCGTCGCTGATAACGAACTGGCGGCGCCCCGCGCCCATTGAACTTACTCCGCCGTCGCAGGAGACGCCTGCCGCGCCGAAGACGCAGACAATCGAAATGGAAGCCAATGGCCTTGGCTTTACGCCCACGCGCTTCACGCTCCTGCGCGGCGTGCCGGTCAAATGGGCGATCAACGCGACGGAAGTGACCAGCTGCAATCACCGGATCGTCGTCCCATCCTTGAATCTCGAATTCGACGTCAAGCCGGGACGGCAGACAATCGAATTCACGCCCGAGAAGACCGGCGTCATTCCCTGGAGCTGCTGGATGGGCATGTTGCGCGGCGAGTTCGTCGTCGTCGACGCGGTGCCGGCGACAGCGTCTCAGCAACCCGCGCCCGTCGCCTCGGAAATTCAGACCTCGCCTGCTACGACGCAAACGCCCCCAGCTCCGCCCGCCGTTCAGACTTATACCGTGCGGCGCGGCGATACGCTGCGCGCGATCGCGAAGCGGCTCTATGGCGACGAAAAGCGCTGGCGCGAGATCGCCGCCGTCAACCCCTCGCTCAATCCCAAGAAACTGCGCGAAGGACAAGACATCAATCTTCCGGCCGGCGCGCGGCCGTGACGATTCGTCTCGCGCATCACGAAGCGTCGCGTTAGGCTCGGTGAGTTCCAATGAAGGGGGAGGCGATGATCAAAAAAATTCTCTTCGCCGCGTTTTGCGGAGTGTCGTTCTTCGCCGCAGCCGCTATCGCCGGCAACGACGATGACGATACCGAGCATATGAAACATATGAACATGGAGCATATGAAGATGTCGCCGAAGATGAGCGACACGCGCCAGGAGGTCGATCTCCCTTCGCCGATGCGCACACATATGCTCTCCCACATGCGCGGGCACGCCGAAGCGATTGCCGAAATCCTCGCGGCGCTCGCCAAGGGCGACGGCGCGGCGGCGGCAAAAATCGCAGACGCGCGTCTCAGCATGGCGTCGCCCGGCGCGGCGGCCTGCAAGCCAAACGCCAAATCAGGCGAATTCGGCGAAATGCCCGCAATGATGGCTTCGCACATGCCCGACGAGATGCGCGCGCTCGGTCTGACGATGCATGAGCAAGCAAGTAAATTCGCGCAAGAGGCCGCCAAGATCGGGCCCGGCGGCGACATGCGTCCCGCGCTTGCCGAATTGTCGCAAGTCGTGCAAGCCTGCAACGCCTGCCACGCCGCATATCGTCTCGACTAGCGCGCGTGGGGCGCTGGAACCGATGGTGCGCATCGCGACTTGGAACGTCAATTCTGTAAGGCAGCGTCTCGCGCCGCTTCTCGCCTTTTTGCGCGACGCCGCGCCCGACGTTGTTTGCCTGCAGGAAACGAAGTGCGAGGATCACGCCTTCCCGCGGCTCGAAGTCG
>Ga0233425_10000991_pt1 | contig 67632 bp, 51 predicted proteins | sample Watercolumn_Towu_2_FD_181712 | JGI IMG/M metagenome (GOLD analysis project Ga0233425, IMG submission 181712) | Freshwater microbial communities from Lake Towuti, South Sulawesi, Indonesia - Watercolumn_Towuti2014_140_MG | ecosystem: Environmental > Aquatic > Freshwater > Lake | place...
GATGGAAGTCGACGAAGGCTGGATGTCCGGACGGAAATACCTTACGATGGAGACCCAGTGAGTACCGCGGAGACCAAGTGCCCCCCGAAGCAATCCGGCATTTTACAGAGCTATTGAAGCACTACCCACTCATGGAGGGATTTCGAGTGAAGACCAGTATACGTTCCAAGCTGCTCAATGCCAAGCGGCGGATTGTGCGGCGGTTGCAGCCGCGACAATGGGCAGATCAGTCGCAACCGATGTTTGCCGCCCGCAACATCCAGTACGAGATTGCCACGCGGACCCAAGGCGTGGCTTCCGGCGGAATCGGGGCGATGCACTTGCTCGCCCGACGGATCGGGCTGATCGAAAGCATCGACCGGCACCTGCACCTGCTGAAGCAGCACAAGCCGTACCACGAATCGGACCACGTGTTGAACATCCGGCAGGTTCTCCATGACTTCCCGCGATTGTCTCTGGAACGCCTACCACCGTATGCTCCCGATCTCAATCCCGTGGAATACCTTCGGGGTTACCTCAAGTACGGCAAGCTACCGAACTTCGTGCCGGACGATGTCTTTCAACTCAACGTGACGCTGAATGACCACTTGCAGCGCACCCGCACATGCTCGGACCGGCTATCGGGCTATTTCGACGCAGCGAAGCTGCCGTTCCGGTGACAACCATGCGACATTCGTTACCTGAGACTCAATAAAGTGGATGGCAACCGACGTGGGGAGATCCCGGAATGTCTGCGAAAACGCATGAACTCAACCCTCGAAAAGTCCGGGCTGGGCGCCTCAATCAACTGAAGTGCAAAGGTTTTTTGCGCCCGAGGGCCTTCAGCGGCTCCGCGAGGCGGCCTTGCGGAACAAGCCCTGGCAGCACTCCACGGGCCCAAGGACGCCCGAAGGCAAAGCCCGCTCCGGCTTGAACGGCAGGCACCTTCAGGTCCAGCCCATCTCCAAGGCCGACATCGAGCGGGAAGTGGCCGAGGTCAACCAGTTGCTCAAGGGCATGGCCGCTTGCCGCGCCCTGGTAAGCGGAGGCGCATAGCCTGCTTGCTCCCGTCCGCCGCCTCGCTATCCCAGACTCCAGCGAGAAAGGGAGGCGGAGGGTCCGGGCGCCGGGAGAATCCAATCGGACGGCGGGGAAAGGACGGCAAGGGCCGGGCCTCGTGCAAGGCCCGGCCCCTGCAAATAGCGATGTCAGCCGCGTCCGGTCCGACGCGACGTAGGAGAGCGCCGGCTCGCCCGAAGAAGAGCGGCCGACGGGACGGAGTAGCACCTACTTGTCGCCGTCTTTCTTGTCCCCGTCCTTCTTATCGCCGTCCTTCTTGTCGCCGTCCTTCTTGTCGCCTTCCTTCTTGTCGCCTTCCTTCTTGTCGCCTTCCTTCTTTTCGGTGCCGGCCTTGTCGCCGCCCTTCTTCCCCTTGTCTTTGTCGCCGCCGCAGCCGAAGGCGAACATGCTGACCGCAATTGCCACAAGGAACATGCCGAGCTTCTTCATCGCACCACTCCTTTGCGGGTCTGAGGTAAGACGGTCTCGTCGCGGAAAACACTTCCGCATCACACCCTCCTAGATACCCGACATCCGCAGGTTATTCCCGCCAGGCGCAGCCGCTAACGAAAAGCTCGCGCAGCACCAACCGCTAACGCTGCGCAAACGGCAACCGCACCGGGCGCAAACGGACGACGGAGGAATCGCGGCGTCCCGGGCCGTCTGCGACAAGTCTTCTGGCGAAGCAACGTGCAATTGCCGCAAGCCGGACCATGGCCTGCCTGCACTGCTACCGGAAGTCCGCACCCTTCTCTCACGGGAGATTCGCCGAACTCTCTTGCGCCGCTTGCGCGCCGCGAACGTCTGCAAGGCAGAATGACCGTTACACGGATGCGACTTCCGAATCGCCGCCGGGAACCCGGGCGATTCCAGGCAACAACTCAAGGAGGCCGATTGTGATGAACGGGAAAGTAGCGGTTTGCGCATGTCTTAGCGGGGCGGTCCTTTCCACTGCGATCGTGGCCGCCCTTACGCCGGGCACCGGCCACGCACGGGACAAGTCTCTGGTCATCGCCGTCGACGGACTGCGTCCCGACGCGCTGGAAGCCGCCGGCACGACGCACATTGCGGGGCTGATCCGAGGAACGTTTGCGCCCGGATATCACGGAGCGTACAGCCGCCGCGCCCAAGCTGAGAGCATCACGGTCAGCGGTCCGGGGCACTCCAGCATTTTGACCGGCGTCCATCTGGCGAAACACGGAGTGGCCGACAATACGATCCGCACGTCGGCGACGTCTACCGCCTTCGCCGGCAGCCGCTTCGGCAAATATCCCGACTACTTCGCCGTGCTGCGGAACGCCAAGCCGGACCTGAAGACTGTCCGTCTGTTAACGTGGAACGGCACGGCCGAAGGCATCCCCTCGGGGGCCGGCAAGACCTTGCTCTTCCAAGAAGACGACGCGGCCATGGCCGCTGCTGCCGCCGCGATTCTCTACGGCACGCACCCGGACTTCTGGGCCGATCCCGACGCCATGTTCGTCTTCTTTAGCGACACGGACATCGCCGGCCACGCGCACGGCTTCTCGCCGAAGCAGCCCGAATACCTGGAGGCCATCCGCAAGGTCGACGCCCAGATCGGGCAGATACTAACCGCGCTGAGGCGGCGGTCGGCCTTCGCCCGCGAGAATTGGCAGATCGTGTTGACGTCCGATCACGGCGGGGCGGCCGACGGAACGCACGACGGAGGCACGCCAGAGAAGCGGACGGTGCCGTTTCTGGTGGCCGGGAAGAACGTCAGCCAGGGGTTCCTCCAGGGCAGGCCCCAAATTGTGGACGTCGCCCCGACCGTCTTGGCGCACTTGGGTGTCGCGGTCCCCACTTACTTCGATGGGCGGGAGCAAGGGCGCGAGGTAGTGCCGGACGACCGGGCCGCCGAAGGGCCGCAGCAACACGCGGCAATTGCCGCCCTGCTCGGCAGCGGCATCGCGGTGGTGCTGTTCGGCTCGTGGGTACGGAGGACGACGGGCCGAACGCGCGCACGTGGGGGCGGCAACCGGCCCAGTGCGCTCGCGGCGGCAGCCTCGCGCCTGGGTCTGCTTCGCGCCGCGCGTAGCTCGCGACCTCTATCCAATTCCTAGCGGCCCGCTAATCGACCGCGAACCGGCCCAGGATATGATCTGTGGACGTCGAACTCAGGAGTACGAACATGCGTCGCTCGGTGATTGTGAGGTGCGTTGCATTGGCGGTTGTGGCGGGCTGGACGGCGCGCTGCTACGCGTGGAACAAGGCCGGGCATATGGTCACAGGGTCCATTGCCTACTCCGTACTGAAGAAGGAGAGCCCCGATACGCTGGCCGCCGCGGTCGATCTGCTGAAGAAGCACCCGAATTATCTTCGCTGGAAGCGACAACTCGACGAATACCCCGCGAAGGAGCATGACCGCGGCCTGCTCATGCTCGCGGCGCGGTGGCCCGACGACATCCGCGGCAACAAGACCTACGATCATCCCAAGTGGCACTACGTCGATTTTCCGTACAAGCCACCCAAGGAGCCGAAGGCCCTGCGGACGATTCCGCCCGAACCGGAGAACGCGCTCCGCGCTCTGCACGACAACCTGGCCCAACTGGACGGGGGCGGCGACGCCGCAGAGAAGGCCGTGGCCCTCTGCTGGGTGTTCCATCTTGTGGGCGACATTCACCAGCCACTACACGCGGCAAGCCTATTCACGACTACCTTTCCCGCAGGCGACGCGGGCGGCTCGCGATCCTACGTGAGGTTCACCCCCGAGGAGCCGCCCGCGTCGCTGCACTTCTTCTGGGACGACGTCGTGATTCTCAGCGAATCGTTCGAGGCCGCGCAGCGACGGGCATCGCAATTGTTGCGGCGTCCCGAATTCCGGCCGCGCCGCTTGGTCGAACTGGAGTCCGCCGATTTCGAATGGTGGGCCAAAGTCGAGAGCTTTCGCTTGGCCAAGAAGATCGTCTACCGCAACGGCAGCGTTTCCGGCAGCCCCGAACGGGATTCCGCACCGGTCCTCCCCGACGACTACGAGGCGACGGCGAAACCCGTTGCCGAACGGCAGATCGTGCTCGCCGGCTACCGTCTGGCCCGCCTGCTGCAACACACGTTGGAGCCGGAGGCCAAAGAGTAGCCGGGGCGATCAGAACACCCGCTCCGACAGTTCCGCGCACGCGACGCACAGGCGGGCGTAGGGAACGGCGTTGAGGCGGGAGCGGGGAATTCTCGATTCGCAACGTTCGCAGCGGCCGTAGCGTCCTTCCTCCAACCGTTCCAGCGCCCGCTCGATCTCCTCCAAGGTATCGGCGCCAACCTGCAGGACGCCGAACGCGCATTCCTGCGCATAGTTCTCGCTGCCGATATCGGCCATGTGAATGGGCATGCGGGAATGCGGCCCGTAGACTTGCTGCACCGATCCGTCCGCTGCGGTTCCCACCATCTGCTCCACGGCCCCGCGGAGTTGTGCCCGCAAGGAAAGGAGCCGTTGCTTGTCCGTTGCCGTTGCCGCGCTCTTCATCGCCGATACTCCCAGATTGTCGGTCAGTCCTCGTTGCACAGTGCCACACAACGGCGGCAATGATAGCACACGACCATTAGCCCGCGATTAGCCGTTCGTTGAAAATCGCCGTGGAAGGCGCCACAGGACCGACCGTGCAACCGCCCGGGTTCTGCGGCGTCGCCAAGCCGCCGGAACCGCAGCCGCGGCGCCGGTTGCGAGCAGGGCGAGAACCCCCGGTTCGGGCACGGCATGGACATTCTGCACAGTCTCGCGGATGACCACTGCCCCCCCTGCGCCAATTGCCAGGTTGTCTTGCACGATCGAGTCGGCAGTCAGCGTGCCGGCAACCAGTGTAGCGCCGCTGCCGTCGATCCTGGCCGCGGCAATCGTTCCCTCAATGCCGAGCGTAGCGGCGGACGAGGTAGTAACGTCGCCGAGCGTTACCGACGCGGCGCCGGTCTGGATTATATTCAGATCGCTGAGGCAATCGATCGGCGCCAGAATACGGTGCGACTGCGTTCCATCTGCGGCAATCGTGGCCGGACCGACATCGGCCTTCATGGTGATCGCCGCGCTGCTGCCGTCGCCGCGATGGATCGTGTAGCCCACCGTTGCGCCGCTGAAGTGAATCGACTTGAGGCTTGGGCTAATGCCGTTGAGGCTGATCGTGCCGCCCGCGCCCGTGCCGTCGAACGCGGCAGTATCGCAGTTGTCGAAACCGACAAACTTCCCAGGCGCGGCACGGATGCCGTTGGCGTCGGACCAGTTGCCGTGGTCGCCCCAGTTGCCGCTAGCGGAGGCCGTCCACGTCGCCGCGCCGGAGAAAACTTGGACGGAGTACGCAACCGAATACGACTGGGGCGTCGTGCCGGCAGCCGTTTCGCTCGCGGCGGCGGCCGTCGAGAGCAGGATCGCACCGTTGATCGTGCCGGCAGCGTTCAGCGTGCCGGTTACCGTGCGGACGTCGGTCTGTCCGCCGGCGTTAAAGACCTTGCCGGGATTCGTGGCGACGGACAGCGTGCCGTCGGTGCCGCCGGAGACCGTGACTCGCGTCGACTCGTTGTCGGTGCCGCCGCCGGCCGATAGCGTGGTGCTGAGGTTCACCGACTCCCCTCGATGTCTCAGTCCCAGGTTTCCAAGGGCGGTAGCGGTGAAGGTGCGGTTATTGAGCACGGCGGCCGTGACGTTGATCGTGTCGTCGCCATCGGCCGAGCCGCGCCCCGGACCGAAGCTGGTCAAGTCGGTGTTCTTGATCCCGATCGTCCCGCTCTTTAGGCCAGGCGTGGCGGTCGACGAGGAAAGTCCCACGGTGAGCGCGCGGGTTTGCGCGTTGTAGTCGATGCACTGTCCGGCGCCGTATTGCAGGCAGGTGGCGTCGCCGCTAAGGCCGATGTCGTAGGTCGTCGGATTGGCGTAGGCCTTCGTAAGCGTCACGTTGCTCGTGCCCAACGTGCCGCCGACCATGATCCGCCCCAACGACACGTCGACCGACGACGAACCGTCCGCGTTGGGCGAAGCGTTGACGTACAGTTGCGAATTGTTGTTGCCGCCGCCGAAGACCTTCCACACGTACTCGGGGTGGTCGATGTACGGGTTGCGGTTTCCTTGGTAATACAGCGGGTTGAGGGCGGCGCCGAAGATACACTGGTTCCGCCGCCGCTCGAAGTTGTCCACGCCGTCGGCGTAGTGCCACCTGAGCAACGCGGTCAGGTCACCGGCCGTGCAACTGCCGCTCAGGGGCGTGCCCGTGCCGTTGACTAACAGAATGTTGTTGATGTTCGCCGTAGATCCTCCCGTGTAGTAGCGGGTGGCCATGTAGAAGAGAGTGCGGGCGATGTCGCCGGCGTCGGCGTCGCCGGGATACCAAGGACCGCCGCTGCCGCCGACGTGCCCGAACGGGGATCCCGTGCTGTACGAGTAGCCGTAGGCGGTGTTGCCGCGGGAGGAGTTGACGCTGGGGCTGCACGGCCGGAGCTCGAACAGATCGCTGCCGGGGCCCGTGTAGTTGTTGTCGACGCTGATCCCCAGCCAGGACTGGCACATCACGTGCTCGCGGTTCCAGGTGGCGCCGGAGTCCCAAATCTTGGCGACCGAGGCGCGGTTGTAAACGAGCAAGATGTTGTTGGGGTTGTTGGGATCCTGGTCGGTGATCTGCAAGGCGTAACGCGCGTCGCCGTAGGCCCGCACATGCACCGGGAATCCAGTCAAGCCGGAAACCAGGTTGTGCAGGTCCATGCGCAGCGTAGGACTGCTGGCATTGATGCCGTTGTAGTAGTTGCCCGGGTTGTAGGCCGGGTTGGGCGGCTCGTAGGCAGCCGAGACCTCTTCCGTTCCGGCCCCCGACAGCCACGCCAATCCCAGAAACACCCACGCCCAGCGGGATCGCCGCATCGTCATGGGGCTCCTCGCCGTGCGCGGCGACGAAGGAGGACCACCCCGCCCACAAAACCGGCTCCGGCCAGCAACGCAAAGGTACCCGGCTCGGGCACGGCCGAGGCTTCGGCGTTTGCACCGCCGCCGCCCGTGGCGGCAATGACCACCGACGCGCCCGCGCCGATGACCAGCGTGTCCTGGACGATGGAATCGGCCGTCAGTTTGGTACCCGCGCCGAGGACGCTGGTCGTGCCCGTGCCGCTGATGTCGCCGACGGTCTGCAGGCCGCCGCGGACGTTGAAGGCGCCGGCGTTGGCGATATCCAGGGCGTTGGTGGAGGAATCGTCCTTGAACACGTTGTTGCGGACCGGAGCGACCCCGTCGCCGACGTTCACCGTGGCGTTGGCCAGGACATTCAACTTCGCACCCGGGGCCACGGTCACGGGGCCTGCGGTCCGCTTGATGTTGAACGCGCCGCCGGTAGTCGCGCCCGGATCGACCGTCAGTGTGCCGGCCCAGTTCGTGGCGTAGAGGATGGTGCTGCCGACGGGCCAACTCTTGCCTTGGCTGGCGGCGGTCGTGGCAGTGAGGGCGCGGCTGCCGCCGACCAGTTCCACCACGCGGCCGGTGCTGCCGCTGTCGGCGTCGTCGAGGCGGATAGTGCCGCCCGCGGAAGTCACCGAAAAGGCGCCGCCGAGCCGCGCGGTCACCAGCGTGGAGTTCGGCAAGACGCTACCGGTATAGTAGCTGCCGGATGAGACGAAGGTGAAGGTAAACTCGTTCCCCGCCGCCTTGAGCGAACCGCCGTCGAGCGTGATCGGGTTGCGGATATACGCTGGAGTCGGGTTCAGCGAAGTGCGAACAATGGGACTCGGGTTCACCTGGTCGACGGCGATCGACAAGGTGCCGCCGGTCTTAACCGTAACCGGGTTGGGTAGGTCGGGATCGGCGTAAACGGTTCCGCCGGAGCTGGACTGGCCCTTGGGGACGCCGAATCCCAGGGCGTTCAGCGTCTGTCCGCGGGAACCGCCCCAGAGAGACGCGTCGGCCGGGTTGGTGCTGAGATTCGCGTTCGCCACAAACGGACCGACCTGCAACGTACCACCCTCCACCACCCAGTGGCCGCCGAACGTGTTGTAATACGACACTTCGCCGTCTTGCAGCGCGAGCGTGCCTGCGCCGGTCTTGTAGGCCGTAATCACTTTCGTGGGGTCGGGTTTCATGTTCGGGCCGTCCTGGGCCCAGTTGGTCCAGTTTGCGTCCCAGTTCCCCTTGTTATAGTTGAAGTCGTATTGTTGCACGGTGTTCTGGATAAACAGCTTGTCGGACGCGCCCGGCGTGTCGAACGTCATCTTACCCGGCGCAATCTCATAGCCGACGCCGGTATAGTTCAGCGGCAACGTGATGGTGCCGCGGGTGAACGAGGAGTTGCCCGTCGCCCGCAGAGTGCATCCAACCAGGGTTGCGGGGGTGGTTCCGGCGCTGAAGAAATCGATCCAGCCGACCTTGTTGCTCGTGGTGCCGTTCTGGTCGACGCCGGTCTGCACGTTGTCGAAGTGCAGGGTGGTGCTGGGCTGGGCTTTCATGTTGCCGCTGCCCAGGGCCGTGTAGGATTGCCCCGGGGCCGTGGCCACGCCGTTCACGCGGATCGTGCCCTCGTTAAGGAGCGTCAGGCCGGTGTAGTTGTTCACCGCGTTGCTCAGCAGCAGCTCGCCGCTGCCCTTCTTGGTGAAACCGATGGTTGTGGAGCCTTCGAGTACACTGTCGAGTTGGCCGGAGAGTTCCACGTTGTAGGTTTGGGTGTCGATGACGGGAGAAGCACTCGTTCCGAGCGACCCGCCGTTGAAGTGGATCGTGTTCGTGACCGGCGTGCCGGCCGGGGTGGAGTAACCGAACTGCAACGTGGCGTTGTCGTACATCTGCACCTCTCCGCCGGCGGGCAGTGCGCCGGAGGCGCCGAGCGACAACGTGCTGGAGTTCTGCAATTTCGTATCGCCAGTGAAGCTGTTGGAGTTGTTGAGCGTGACCTTGCCGCCGCCGGCCACCGCGAGGCTGGTCAGGGCGAACGAGGGGGAGCCCATGTCGGCGATGCTGCCGCCGCCGATCGTGTAGTCGTTGGCGGGGGCCGAGGTGTTGGCGAAGGTAATGGCCGCCCCGGGCCGCACGCCGCCCGCGGCGATGCGCACGTTCTTGTTGGCGCCGGTGTCGTCGAACACGGCCCGCTCGCCGTTGCTCCACAAGCCCGACGTGCCCGAGAAGTTGGCGGTCGCATTGCTGTCCCAGACATAGTAGGGACCAGTGGGCGGGGGCGTGCTGTCGGGCACGCTGCCGAGCCAAATCTTCGTGCCCGGCGCCCATGTGGCTTGGAGCTGAATTGCGTTGCCGGCGCCGTTCAGGGCGAAACCGTAGGCGTCTCCGACGGGCGGCGGGGTCGAGAGGCTGCCCACGCTAAACACGTTGGGGTTGAACGGGGTATTGGTCAGACTGGCGAAGCTGAAAAGTGTGGCGCCGTTGATCGGTTGCCAGCCCCCTACGTTATTGAGGTTGACGGTCACCGAGCCGGTGGTGGGCAGGGTCAACGCACCGCCGACAGCCACCTTGTCGAATTGCGTGCTGTCGAAGGTGAAGTTCACCGTCGAACCAGCATTGAGCGTCAGGCCGCCCAGGACTTTGAACGGCCCGCCCGCTGCGGTCGCCCAACTCCGGCCGCCGGGCGCCAGGGTACCGCCGCTGTTGACGGCGACCAGGCCGGTGGTGGGCATGCCCACCGCGCCGCCGGCCGAACTGCCGCCGAGAGTGCCGCCGTTGCCGACCGTGACCGGACCGGTGCCGGTGGCGGAGTGCTGCGTGCCCGAGGCCGAATAGAGGTTGCCGGTAGCCACATAGAGTGCCCCACCGTTAATCGTTGTGCCGCCGGAATAGGTATTCGACCTGCTGGCCGGAACGCCGGGGGTCGAACCCACGATCGCAATGCCGAGTGTCAGCGAACCGGTGTTCGTCGAAGCGAGGGCCAAGGCTACCCTGTCCGATGAGGCCGCGATCTGCGCGGGCGTACCCGTAAGCAACTTGCCGATGACCGCATCGAACTTCGCGTTGTTGCCCGCCGAGTCGTTGATCGTCAGCGTACTCACGGCGGTCCCGGTCGCCATGTTCGTGATACCACCGTGATAGTTGTTAAAGCTGCTGCCCACGCCCCTGGACCACGTCTTGATGGAATTCACGGTTTGGCTGAAGTTGTTCATGTCCAGGGCGCCGCTGTTGCCGTTGCCTTCGCCCCACACCAAGTCGGTAGTGGTCGGCAGGGCGTTGGTGCAGCCAAGCCGCAAGAGGGCCATGGTTTCGGCCGTGCTGCGGGACGAGCTTTGGTTCATGAAGGTGGCGCCCTCGTAAGAACTTCCGGCGCCGGTGGGGCTGCCGACCACGACGATGCCACTTCCGCCACTGCCGGTATCCGACGAAGAGAAGACCACGTCGCCCGGTCCGACGATCGGGCCGCCGATGGTTACGGTGGGTGTAACGCCGCCAACGCCAACGCCGGCGCCGATCATCACGAACCGGCTGCCGCGCAAGGCATAACCGCCGGGTGTGTAGCTGCCGGCCGCCCCCTGGATACTGATACTGCCAACGTTGACGGCGTTGTTTGTGGCGGCAATAATCGCCGTGCGGTTGCCGAGGCTGGCGTTTGCGCCGCTCGTGTAACTATTGGCGCCGTTGAAATAGGCCCAGTTGTGGCCCGTGCCGATAATGTTGCTGTCGTCGAGTACGAGGCTGCCGAAGCTGTTGGCGCCCGTGAAGTAGTAATCGCCATAGATGTTGGCGCCGGTGCCGGGATTACTCACACTCAACCGGAGCGCCTGGCCGCCGCTGACGGTGAGATTGTTGTAAATGAAGCTGCTGCCGCCGCCTTGGGTGCCGCCCAAGTCGATCGTGATCACACCGGGGCTGCTGCCGTCGCCAACGGTGATGCCCGCGCCGTTGAGGGAGTAGGAATGACTGGGCGGCGAGGTTCCGGCGGGCACGCCGAACCGTAGCGCGTTGGCCGTTCTCGCCCCGGCGAGCGTAATGGCGGCGGGAGCCGTGTACGGCCCGCCGGTCCCCAGGTACCCAATGTAGGCCACGTTGGCGCTGCCGTCGGCCCAATTTGCCGTCGGAGAGCCGCCGGGGGCGGTGCTCCAAACAAGACTGGAGGTATCCCAGGCACCCGCTCCTCCCAAATAGTAGTAATCGACCGCCACGGCGGATGTCGGGTATGCCGCCAGGCAGCCGAGCACGGCCAGGATCGAAACCAACGCGCGTTGAAGCGACTTCCAAGCTGTCCCATGCATCGCGTGTACTCCTCGTTACGAACGTGCGGGCCGGTTGGTGAAAGGCCGTATTGTAGTCTTCGCCGGTTAGGCGACCGTGAATGCGCCGTTTGCGTTTCGTTCCGTGAAATAGCAAGCAGAAGTGCAGCCCGGCGAATCACATTGCCGGCACGCGCGACACGAAGTCTCGCGGGGGTTCTGCAACGGGGCGCCCGCGAATTCGCAGAAATCTAATTGGCGATTGGCGAATGCCTAACCCGCCACTCGTAGAATGTGTTGGTCAATGCGCCCTGTCATTGGCCACGAAGGCGGTGGATGGTAGAGGAGTCGCCGGGGCGCGATAGGGAACGCCGTAACAAGGACGCACGAATGAGCCTTTGCACGCGGAAGGGGTTTACGCTGATCGAATTGCTGGTGGTCATCAGCATCATCGGCATCCTCATCGGGATGTTGCTGCCGGCCGTGCAAGCGGCGCGGGAGGCGGGGCGTCGCGCGACTTGCCAGAACAACCTGCGACAGATTGGGATCGCGCTAAGCACCTACTCCTCGCAGCGCAGCGCGCTGCCGGCCGGTTGCATTCTTTCCTGGTACACGGGCGCGGCGATGTTCGACCCGTGGTACGAGGCGGCCAGTAAGAAGCCGGGGGCGCAAGGCACGAGTTGGATGCTGGCGATTCTGCCGTACATGGAGCAGCAGTCGCTCTACCAACAGTGGGACTTCAAGCAAAGCGTGATCGGCAACCAAAGCCTCGCAACGACGGAAATCCCCGCTTTCTATTGCCCCTCGCGGCGCACGGCGATGCGGCCGGGCGATAAGGCGTTGGCCTTCCAGGGGTGGGAAGGGGGCGGAACGGACTACGGCGGCTGCATCGGCCGAGTCAACGGCTGGCGGAATCCGTTCGAGGACGGCGCCGTGTCCCACAAGTTTCTTTCGGCCGATACGATCTTGGATCCGCGCAAGACCGGATGCTTCGCCCCCAACCGCTCGCTGCGACTCGCGCGCATCCGCGACGGCATCTCGAATACGATTATCACCGGCGAAATGCAGCGTCTCGTCAATCCCGGCTACGTTCCCCGCGGCGAGGATCCGGCCTACTACGGCGCCAGCCGCACGAGCAACGACGGCTGGGCGGTGGCCGGCGTGGCCAATCTGTTTACCACGGCCGTCTTCCACGAAGACGGCGACCTGGGTCAACCCGGCGGGATGAACAACTGGTTCTTCGAATCGGCCGGCAGCGAGCACCGTGGCGGCGCGCATTTCGGGCTGGCCGACGGCTCGGTGCATTGGCTGAGCGAGAACATCGATTCGCAACTCTACGCATACCTCGGCAGCATCGACGATGGCGAAAGAGCAGTTCTTCCTCAGTAGCAGCCTTTGGCGGCGCGGTGCCGGGCCGGCCGCACGACGCCACGGTCTGCGCAGCCGTTGCTCGGCGCCGCTCGTGGGCGTCCTCGTGCTGGCCGCGGTTGTGGTCTCCGGCTGCGGCAGCGACGACGCCCCGCGGCTGGCCACCGTCCACGGGAAAGTGACCCTCGACGGCAAGCCGCTGAAGAAGGCGGGCATCGGCTTCACGCCCATCGACGGCGGACACCAATCCCACGCCGCCACGGACGAAGAAGGGCACTACGAGTTGAAGTACTTGCGCGACGTCATGGGCGCAAAGGTCGGCCAGCACAAGGTGCGGATCAGCACCGCCAACGAGAGCGAGAAGAAGGTCGAACTCGTGCCCCCGCGCTACAACGCCTCCAGCACGCTGGAACGCGCGGTGCAAGCGGGCGACAACGAAATCGACTTCGAACTCAGCAGCAAGTAACACCGAGAACTAATGGCACCTTCGCAATGTGCTAACGTAGCGCGGGTAAAATCTGTCTCCCATGAGCGGCAGAGTTGCCGCATCCCTCACCTTTCCACGGGCCCCGATTGAGGCAGCGCTAGAGCATCCAGTCCCGGTTTACCACGACGCAAGGCAGCGCGCGGGCCGTGGGCTTCTTGTGGGGTGCACGTTGTTCGGGGCCGCTCTCCGGCGCAATCGTCGCCGGCGACCGCCGCTCCGCTAGGTGCCGCCATACCATCGTTTGCTCGATCCGCGTCTGCGGGTTCGCCGTTATGTCGTGCGCAGGACGCGGCCGCGCGTTGGTTCGGATAGCGTACGGACGAGGTTTCAGCGTTCCCGTTTCCTTCACGAGAGAAGTACCTGGTTCCCGTTTCCTTCACGAGAGAAATACCTATGAGACGCAAACGACCTACGACAACGATGGTTCTAACGACAGCGCTTATCGGCCTGGCGTTCCTGGCAACGGCCGCAATTCCTGCTCAGGCGGGATTGCTTGTTGGATGGGACTTCAGCGGCATCACAGCCACCAGCAGTTGGGGCCCTTCTCCGATGACGCCCACTCAAAGTGACGCAAACGTCACAGTCGTCGGCCTGACGCGCAACTGGACGACTGGAACTGGCACGCCGGGGAGCTACGGCTGGGGCGGCAACAACTTCGCCCAGTCTCCCAACAACACGCAGGACGGCGCCTTGGCGGCGGGCAATTACGCGACTTTCTCGCTGACCGCGAATCCCGGCTACGAACTGTCGTTTACCGACATTCCGGCCTACAACATCCGCCACTCTGCAAGTGGCCCAAGCACGGGGATCTGGCAATACCAGGTGGGCAGCAGCGGGGCTTTCACGGACATCAGTTCACCAATTACGTGGGGATCGGTGACGACCTCCGCCGGCAATCCGCAGGCAGCGATTGACCTTTCCGGCATTTCGGCCCTGCAGAACGTCGCCGCCGGAACGACGGTGACGTTCCGCTGTGTCACCTGGGGCGCGACCAGTACTGGTGGCACCTGGTATCTCAATTCTCCGTCTCCGACTACCGTTCCGCCGGGTCCAACTCAGCCGGATACCACGATCGACTTCGCCGTCAACGGCACGGCCAACCCCGTGCCCGAGCCGAGTGCGATCGCCCTCCTGGTTTGCGGCCTGGGTGGCGTGGGCCTGGCCGTCGGCCGCCAGTGGCGCAAGAAGACCGCGAAGTGAACCCCCTGGGACTTCCGGCCACCGGAAGTCCTGCTAGCCGCCGGCCAGAACGGCCGGCGGCTCTCTTCCTTCGCAGTGGGAGCAATCTCGTGACACCTGCTCGCTTTCTGCCGGTGACGCTCATGGCGGCCGTGGCCTGCGGAGCGATGTGCCCGCCAGGCGGAGCCTTGGCGGCGGTCGAAACGCTCGCGGGTTGGGACTTCAGCGGCATTGACGGAGGCAGTTGGGGCGATTCCCCGATGCCGCCCACCTCGTACAACTCGAATGTGGCCGTCGTTGGCCTATTCCGCAACTGGGAAAACAAAGTTCTGCTCGCATCTCCAGCGTGGTACGGTTGGGGCGGCGACAACTTCGTCCGGCCTCCGGACAACACGCTACAGGGGGCGCTGACCTTCGGCAATTACGTCACGCTTTCCCTCACGGCGCAACCCGGCTACGCCCTCTCGTTCGCCGACATTCCCGCATACAACGTCCGTCACTCCAGCGATGGACCGACGAAGGGGCTTTGGCAGTACGCCGTGGGCGGCGGGGCATCGTTCGTCGACATCGGTAGCCCGATCACGTGGGGGCCGGTAACGGACTTCAACGGCAATCGGCAAGCGCCGATCGACCTCTCCGGCATTTCCGCGTTGCAGAACGTCGCCGCCGGAACGACGGTGACCTTCCGCTGCGTTACCTGGGGCGCGACCAACGCCGATGGCACTTGGCATCTCAATTCCAGTACCTTTCCCCCGACGGATCCGGCCATCGACTTCGCGATCAACGGTGCGGCCATCGCCGGTCCGTCGGTCTGGAATCGGGCGGCTGGCGGTAGTTGGGGGACGAGCGAAAACTGGAACCACGGCATTGTGCCCAACGCCCCGGGCGCCACGGTCGAACTGGGGATTGCCCTGGACGACGGTGCTGCCGTCGTGACCGACAGTGGCAACGTCACCGTCGGAGCAATCAAGTTCACCTCCACGAACGGTTACACTATACACGGCCCCGGCAGTATCACAATGCAGGTCAACGCGGGCAACGCCCTTATCGACATCCGGCAGGGCGCCAGCGTGCATACACTCGACGCTCCGTTGGTCATTGCCAGTGACGCAGTGATTGCCGGCCCTGCGGCTGGTACGGGCACATTGATCGCCGGCGACATCGCGACCCTCGCCGGGAACACTCTGGCCATCGACAGTCATGTCGCTCTCACGGCGGGCACCGTCAGCGGCAACGGCAACACGACCGTCGCCGGCAGCCTCTCGGCCGCTTCGATCGTACAGGACACCCTGACGATCGGCGCCGGCGGTGCGGTAACGATCCGCGCAGCTCCGCCATCGGCGGCCGGCGCCGGCGCGACCGCCGTACCCGAGCCGGGTGTCTGTGTCACGATTGCCTCGGGACTTCTGAGTTGGTTGGTTCTCCGTCGACACAACCGGCGGCAACGCGGTGCGGCTCGAGCGGCAGTTGCACCGTCTCCCCGCAACGACCACGAAGGTCCGCCCGGGCCGTAGCCGAGGCAGTCAAGCTAGGGCACGCCGCAGTACATGCGGAATTGCCGGCGCAGTTTGCCCAGAGTCTTCGGCGTACACATCGCCTGAAATGCCTCGCGCAAGTCGCGGTGCGCCTTCGCCTCGGCCGCGAGAAAACCCTCGAGGAACGCCTGCCGCCAGGGATCCTGCGCGGCAGCCGCCCACTGGCCGAAGAGGCCGGCCGCCATGGCGTGATCGTTGACCGTTCCCATAACGCCCTGCAACAGCTTGATTCGCGGATAGAGCTTCTTGCGGAAGCCCTGCTCGAACGCAACCGCCACAATCTCCATCGTGTAGCGGAGCTTCTTGAGGCACAACCGCAATCGATGCAAGCTGTCTACGTCGGCAAGGTCGGCGGTAGACGCTTTGAAGAACTTCCTCACCGCGGGCCTGAGCAGCCTCCGTGCCTGCCGGCCAAACGGTCGCTTCGCCTTCCTACCCCGCTGCGCGCGGACTTCCTCCACGAGGGCCTCGATCTGGCGGTCGAATGCCTCGGCGGAGAGTTCCAGCGAAACGGCAACGATCGGCTGCTGTGCTGCTTGCCGGCGGCGCTCAACCTCCGCGCGCAGGGCAGCGGCCGCAGCGGAGGCCGCCGCCGGGCCGGCAAAGAAGCATGCGAGGAGGACGTCCATGTTCCGCGCACCGTCGGCGGCACGCCGCACGCGCCGCAGCCTGGCCCGCATTCCGCTGTAAAGCGCATCCGGAATCAGCGTCGAGAAGACCCGCAAGGCCTCGACGCCGCGGCGCGTGGCGATCCGCAACTGATGCACGTACTCGACGTTGTCTTCGCTCTCTTCGGCGGCCAGCGGCAGCGCGTTCCACACCGCCAGCAAGCGCCCTTCGAGCACGCGCGCCGCAATTGCAGCCGTGGGACGGTCGGGCGAAACGCCCTTGCTCCACTTGCTATCGTGCGACGCCACCGATACATCCACAGCGGAAACAGCTTTCTGGATCATGGCCAAGGATGCCCGAACCGCGCCGCAAGTCTTTCGCGAGGCGCCAAAAAAGGGATGGCTCAGCCTCTTTCCGAGCCGGTCAAATTAGCGGAGGGTTAGTGTTGCGTACTCTGTATGTTAGCCTTGCGGGAAGGCGGGCACAAGTGCCCGTCAGACGCAATACGCGCGGCAATGTTAGCGCGGCGTTAGGCGGAAGTTAGCCCGGCCCTTCTACGGCCCGCTGGAAGCCTGAATCGCGCGCGAAGGGATGTCGCCGCCGCCGGAATTGGCCGTATGCGTCGACCGCAAAGTCCGCCACTTGTCACGCCAACAACACGCTCTCACCCGCCACCACGCGGTCGCCGGGCCGCACCTGGATTTCCAGGCCCGGCAGGTCCGGCACGATCAGATCGACCTGCGAGCCGATGCGGATCATGCCGAAGATCTCGCCCTGCTCGACCGGCTGGCCGACGTCGGGGTAGACGTCGATGCCGTGTACTCCGCCGCCGCCGATCTGCACGACGTAGTAGGACACCTCTTCGCCGCGAAGCCGGCCGCAAATGCGGGTCACGGCGCGGTTGTTTTGCGTGATGTGCGGGCTGCGGGCGTAGAGCGGCAGGCGGCGGAGCATGCACCGCCAGTGCATCGAGGTCATGTGCAGGTTGCGGCCCTCGGCCGGATACTCTCGTTTGTATGCCACGCTTCCGCCCAGCGGCACGCGGTTGTAGTGGACGCTCAGCGGACTCATGAAGATCCCGATGATGACCTTCGGCCTGTCGAGATCCTCGCGCACAATGTCGTTGATGCACGCCGCCAGTTCCCGCTTGCAGGCGATTACCGGCTCGTGGGGAAGCGCCCGCTTGACGTACACCACGGTGCCGTCGGCCGGACTGAGGAAATGCTCGCCGCGGGGGACGTTCCGCGGCGGATTGCGCCAGAACCAGTAGTAGCGCCAGAAGGCGTAGGCTCCCGCGGCCGCCAGCAGCGCCGCAGCAGCTACGCCCGCGGCGATCAACAAAGCTGGCTCCATACGCTCGGCTCCAGCACGCGCAGCAGCGCCACGCCCGAGGAAAAGGGGAAATCGACGTACTCGAAGGCCGCCTTGTGCTTGCGGGCGTTCCGCCGCAGCCAGCGTTTCACGCCGGCGTGCCGCAGGAATTCGCGGATGTAAATGTGCGTGTCGTGCAACAGCAGGTACGTGTTCCTGCGGCCGTGCCGGAGCGTGGCCGCCACGTCGTGCCACACGTGGGCGTAGGAGTGGTTGCCATCGATGAAGGCCAGATCGATGGGGGGCAGCCGCAACTCGTCGTAGCGGCGGAAAAACTCCTCGCTGGCGTACTTGTAGTGGGTGACGATCCGCTCGACGCCGAACCGCGCGAAGTGCGAGCGGACCTCTTCCGGGTCACTCCAAAAATTGGCGCCGCCAACGGTCTTCAGCAGTCCGTCGCGGAACGCGGAATAGGACGGATCGACGAACGTCAGGCTGCCGCAGCCGTTGTCCTTCAGTCCCAGGGCCAGGCAGACCACGCTGAAGCCGTAGCCCGAGCCGATCACCACCGCGTGCGCGGGGCGCAGCGCGCGGACCAGTCCGTAGTACATGAAGCCGAAGCCCAGGTTCAGCTTGCCGCGCTGCTCGCGGTGGCCCAACGGTTTGGCGTACTCGAGGATGTCGGCCAGCATCCGCGGGGTGAGGCTGCAAGCAGTGCTGCCGCCACACGGTCGTGGTTCCGCTTCCGTTGCTGTGCTCACGGGGTACCCTTTCACGTTCGATGGACACAAAGTGCGGAAGAGCGGCGCGCGGCCGTCACGATTCGGTCTAGCGGCGAGTCTAGTGGCGCGCGGCAATCCTGTCGAGCCTGCCATCCGCGGCCGGCGTCGATTTAACCGAATGCTCGCACGCCGCTTGCGGCAGGCTTGCGCGGAGCGTGGATAATGTGTTCGTGGCTTCCATACCGGCAGTCGCCGCGGAAGCGTTCGGACGGCGCGTGTAAGGAGACACAAGCGGCTCCCAAGAAACTTTCGATCCTCACGGAAGGAGGAATTGGCGCCATGCACGACTGCGATCAATCCAAGGCCGACGTTCACGTCCACAGCAAGTTTTCCGATCGGCCCAGCGAGTGGTTCCTGCGGCGCATCGGTGCGCCCGAATGTTTCGTCGAGCCCCTGGAGATCTACCGCCAGGCGCGGGAGCGGGGCATGGACTTCGTGACGATTTCCGACCACAACTGCATCCGCGGAGCCTTGGAGATCGCCCATTTGCCGGGTACCTTCGTGTCTTGCGAGGTCACGACGTACTTCCCCGAAGATGGCTGCAAGATCCACCTCCTGACGATGGGCATCGGCGAAGAGCAATTCCGCACGATCCAGGAACTTCGCCCAAACATCTACGAGTTGCACAAGTACCTCGTCGAAGAGGACGTTCTTTGCTCGGTGTCGCATCCGCTCTATCGCGTGAACGGACGGCTAACGATCGACCACGTGGAAAAGCTGTTGCTGATGTTCTCCCGCTTCGAAACGGTCAACGGCACCCGGAGCCGCCACAGCGCGGAGATCATCGACGCCGTGCTTCGCCACCTGACGCCCGAGGCGGTCGCCGACATGGCCGGCCGGCAGGGCCTGGAGCCGTCGGGTTCGGAGCCGTGGCGAAAGACGCTCACCGGCGGCAGCGACGATCACAGTGGAGTGAATGTGGCCAGCGCCTACACCGTTACGCCACACGCCGCCGACGTGGCCGAATTTCTTGCGCACCTGCAGCGCGGCGAGCACGCCGCCGCCGGCTCGTGCGGCGGCAGCGTGCGCATGGGCCACAGTCTCTACCACATCGCCTACAGCTACTACAAAGACCGCTTGCTGCGCAACAGCAGCGACGGCAAGCCGAACCTCCTCGGCGTCCTCTTCCAGCGCCTGCTGGAAAGCACGGAAGAGAAGAAGCCGCCCGGCCGGCTGCGGCGGATGGTCCGCGGATTGTACGCGGGCGTCGTGGGCAACCGGCAGATGAAACGCTTCAGCGACGCCGAGCGGATGCTCGTCGAGGATTTCGCCCGACTCCGCAGCGGCGAACGCCCCAGCGACACCGCTTCGCCCCCCATGAACGACCGCCGCACGTTCCGCGTCGCCTGCGACGTCGGCCACGTGCTGGGCTACAACTTCTTCCGCCGCTTCGTGGAATTCGTCCGCCAGGGGCGGCTGATGGAGAGCCTGCAAACCGTGGCCTCGCTGGGGCCGGTGGCCCTGAGCATGGCGCCCTACTTGGCGGCGTTTTCGGCGCAGCACAAGGACGAACCGTTCTTGCGGGCTATCGCCGCCCACTTTCCCTCGGCCGCCCATCTGCGGGGCCTCGGCGAGCGCAAGGCATGGCTCACGGACACCTACAGCGAAGTCAACGGCGTCAGCCGCACGATCCAGGTGCTGGCCGCCACCGCCCGTACGGTGGGCCGGCCGCTGACCGTGTTGACCTGCCAGGAGTCGATTCCCACGGGCAAGGCCGACGTGAAGAACTTCCTGCCCGTCGGCACGTTTCCCATGCCCGAGTACGAATCGCAGCCCATCGCCTTTCCGCCCTTCATGGAAGTGATCGAGTACATCGAACGGCAGCGTTTCAACGAGCTGATCATCTCCACGCCGGGGCCGATGGGGCTCGTGGGTCTGGCCGCCGCGCGGGTTCTGGGCCTGCCGACCACGAGCATCTATCACACCGATTTCGTGCAATACGTCCGCTTCCTCACGCAAGACGACGAGTTGGCCGACCTGACCTGGAAGTTCATGCTCTGGTTCTACGAGCAGTCCGACGCGATCCTCGTACCCACCGAGTTCTACCGCAAGCAGTTGATCCACCACGGCTTCGATCCGGCCAAACTGGCGGTGATGGCCCGCGGTGTCGATACCCGGCTGTTCCATCCCGACAAGCGCGATCCGCGGTTTTTCGCCTGCCGCGGGCTCCACGGCGAGTTCACATTCATCTACGTCGGCCGGGTGTCGAAAGAGAAGAATCTCGACGCGCTGTTCGCCGCCTTCGAGCAGTTCCAGGGCCGCGGACACCACGCCGGACTGGCGATCGTAGGCGACGGGCCGTACCGCGCGGAACTCCAGGACCGCTGGCAATCTCCCGCCATCGTCTTCACGGGCCTATTGGAGGGCGAAGAACTGGCGACCGCATATGCCAGTGCCGACACGATGGTCTTTCCTTCCACCACCGACACCTTCGGCAACGTCGTACTCGAAGCTCAGGCGTCGGGCGTTCCGGTGATCGTCACCGACCGCGGCGGCCCGGCCGACATTGTCCGCTCCCACAACTCGGGCCTCATCGTTGATCACACCTGCACCGAAGCCATCGCCGAGGCCATGGAACAACTCTTCCTTTCGCCAACGCTCCGCGCCGACTTGCGGATCCGCGGACTGCGCAACGCCGCAGAGAGCAGTTGGCAACAAGTGCTCGACGACCTCTGGCACAGCGAAGAAGACGACCGCTGCGACACAACCATCTCAGCTTACCGTTCGTCGGACCCCCGCACCGCTCCCGGGGTGATCACCAGCGAAGTAGCCTAAGTCACGCTGCAGATCAGGTTCCTGCGGTAACCTAGCGGGCCGACTATTGACCGTCCGCACGCCGCGATTATGGTGACTTCGTAGGGGCACGCCGCTGAATCACCGACAACCGCATCAGCGGCCGCATCACGGCGTTGTGTTCCAATGGCGAGACGAGCACCCTGTCGCCCGACTTCAAGAAGCCCTTGAGGACGAGGTTCAGGCCCTCGGTGCAGCCACGCGTAATCGAGGTTGGGCTTTCCCGGGGCGTAGTCAACAAGCGGATCGGCCAGATCAAACGAGCATTCAAGTGGACGGTCGCCGAGGAATTGGTCTCTGCCAACACTTACCATGGGCTCCAACCGGCGGTAGGTGTCGTCGACGCCCTCAACATGACCGTGCCTGGTTACTGCGCGCAGCTTTCCGCAAAGAAAGGCGGAGAGACAGTGAAGGTTCCGCAGTATTCGCTGTAAGTACCGCCGCACACCGCTTACAGGCAGGGCAGAGGCAGAGCGAACGAGCCGCTTCGTCAGAAGTCGCGCACCGAGCCGTCGGGCGCATTCAGTCGCGGCTGGAGACCGGGCTTCTGAAAGGGCTTGGAACGGGCGAGTTGTTCGTCGAAGGTGATGCCCAAACCAGGACCAGAAAGCGGCAACGCGTAGCCGGCTTCCACCGTCGGGTAGGGCGCAACGACATCCGTCTTGCCGTCCCCGTTCACCCACGGCGCTTCGATCATCGCGACGTTCGGGATGGCCAGCGCAGCATGTAGCGTGGCTGCCGTGCCCAAAGGGCCGGCATTGTTGTGGGGGATCAAATCCAGGTAGAACACCTCGCCGAAGGCGGCAATCTTCTTCATTTCACTGATGCCGCCGCAGTGGCAGACGTCCGGCCGCAGGTAGTTCACATAGCCGCCTACGACCGCCTCGCGGAAATCCCATTTGTTGTGGTAGCGTTCGCCGGTGGCCAAGGGGATGCGCGTGCTGGCCCGGACCTGCGCCAGCGCCTGCGGGTTCTCGTGTCGAATGGGGTCTTCAATCATGAACGGCCGATAGGGCTCGGCACGCCGGGCCAATTCGATGGCCCACTGCGGATCGTAGCGTCCGTGGCACTCGAGGATCAGGTCGATCTCGTCGCCCACGGCCTCGCGGATCGCTGCCAGGTATTCGATCTGCTGCTGGACGGCCAGCTTGTGGTCGTGCAGGCCGACGGCGTCATAGCTGTGGAAGGCGCGGAAGCGGATGGCCGTAATCCCCTTGGCCACGCGCTGCTTGGCCTGCTTGGCGGCCTCGGCCGCAGTATTGCCGCCCACGTGTCCGTAGACGCGGACCTTGGTGCGGGCTAGCCCGCCGAGCAACTGATACACCGGCAATCCGCAGGCTTTCCCCTTGATGTCCCACAGGGCCATGTCAATGGCGCTGAGCGCTGCCCCGGTAGCGGGACCGCCGCGATAGAACCGGCGGCGGAAACATGACTGCCAAAGGTACTCGACGCGTTCGGGGTCTTCTCCCAGCAGATAAGGGATTATGTCCTTCAGCGTCCCTTCGGCCGAGTACGGGAGGAAGTGGTTCGTCGCATCGCCGTAGCCCACGATGCCAGCATCGGTTTCGACTTTGAGGAACACGTCGCTGCCGGTGAGGATCGGTTCCACGCGGGTGATTTTCATGCGCGGCGCCTTCGGGGTTCCGCCCGCAGGTTTGGGTGCGTCTTGAGCGCCTGCAGAGCCTCCGGTACTCCACAACAGCCCGGCGCCGGCGATTCCCTTGAGCATGCTGCGACGATTGGTGGCGGTGTTGTTCTGCATCACGTTTCTTCCCCTTCGGCTTGGATTGCGCTGTGAGTAAGCTGGGATACTCCGGGCTTTCGGCTATTGCCCTACCCGGGCTCGATTTGGATCGTTGATGAATGTGGAACCGTTAAAGCCTCTCCAGTCGGGATTCATCCAGTGACGGGCCAAGTCCGGGTTCTTCGGCCATCGCCAGCGTTCCCGCCTCGGCCACCAACGGCCGCGTCTGGCAATGCTGGAACTGAATCCGCGACTGGACGAGGTACTCGAGCATCGGGCAGAGCGATGCGGGCTGCGACGCCACGCAAGCCGACGCGGCCAGCACGTGATGTCCGTGCGGAACCACCTGGACTCCCGGATACTTCTGCACCAGCTCGCAGATCATCGACCACTCGCTGATTCCGCCGCACCACTCCGGATCGGATTGCACGAAGCGGACAAGTTTGCGGTCCAGGAAGGGCTTGACGTTCCAGCGCGTGTACCAGTGCTCGCCGGCGGCAAGCGTGATTCCCGTCTCGCCTTCGAGGCGCGCGTAGCCTTCGAAGTCATCGGGCCGCAACGGCTCTTCCAGCCAGTGCGGTTTGTAGGGAAGGATCCCCTTGGCCAGCGCGATCGCGTAATCAATGTCCGCCGACTTCCAGACGTACTGGATCCCATCGAACATAAGCGTCGCCTCAACCCCGAGTTCCTCGCGGAGTGCGCGGACCAACTCGATGTTCTGCTGCAATCCCTCCTTCCCGTCGACCGGGCCGCTCATGAAGAACCACTTCTGCCGCTTGAATCCCTTGTCGAAGGCCGCGCGGGCCGCCTTGCGGGCTTCATCCGGCTTGACCGAATGGCCCAACATGCTGGCGTAGGCGTCGAGCCGACCGCGCTTTCCACCCAACATGCGCCATACGGGCCGGCCTGCCGCCTTGCCGCGCAAATCCCAGAGCGCCAAGTCCACGGCGCTAAGGGCGGCGATGACCCAACCGGTCTCGGTTTGCCGGCTGGTACGTTTGGTGCCCCAGACTTTCGCGCCCGTCAGGGGATCTATTCCCTCGGCGTACTTGTCCAGAGACTTACCCGGGTGACACGCAGTCCAGATCGCGGCGAAGTTGAGCTTTGCGGGATCGGCAGCGTCGCGGCCGACCAGCAATTCACCCAGGTTCTTCGGTAAGGCCGCCGCCTGCTCTTTGAGCAACGGTCCGGCGTAGCCTCGCAATCCCGATTCACCGGTAATCTGCAGGTAGGACTCCGTGGCACCACCTTTGCGGTCGCGCACGCGGATAAGCCTAGCGTCGCGGACGATAAGCGACTTGGTATCGGCCGCGGCGGCGATCGTGTGCCAGCCGATCGTGCCCCCTGCCGCCGCTGCTGCGGCCACTTTCAAGAACCCCCTGCGCGTATGCATGATCGCGTCTCCTCACGTGTGCTGTGGCCCCGCATTTCGCATCGAACTCGTGTGTGCGCCGAACTGTGGCCGGTCGGAACTGCACGTTGCCGAATATAGTCTCCTTATCTTGGAGAAGCAACCGGCAAACCGCAGCGCACCAATGCTGGAATACGCTCACTCGACCGACTCAGCCAAAAGCGAACAGCGCCCGTGGGTGCTCGCTCCTGCCGCCTGCTGCCCCTACGGCTTGCCAGACCGCTGCTGTTCAGTGTAGGTTGGGGTTTTCGCAATGGCAGCGACATCTGCAAGAAGGTGGCGGAATGCCCGACGAGCGCGCAGGTTCTCCGAAATGCGATTGCCGCCGTATGGCCGCAGTGCAGACACCCATGATTCCCATCGTCGCCGATCTAACATGGTCGTGCCACACGCCTTATTCGAACCGATCCGCAAGATCCAGGACACCAACCTCATCTGCCCACCGGTGATCTCGCAGTGGGCGGCGGTGGGCGCACTGGAAGCGGGCCGCCCGTACGCCAACGCACACCGGCCGGCCATGGCCGCAGCTCGGCAGGCGGTGCTCGAAGCGCTGCAAGACGCCGGCGACGTTTGTTCGGTGCCTACCGCCCAAGGCGCTTTCTACCTCCTATTGAACGTGCCCCCGGCGATGGATTCCATGCGGCTGGTCGAACGGTTGGTGCGCGAGTACCGCGTGGCAGTCATGCCGGGCTCAACATTCGGTGTGACGGATCGCTGTGCCCTGCGCGTTTCCTACGGCCCGCTACAGTCCGAGACGGCTCAAGAGGGTATCGGACGCTTGATTGCCGGTCTGCGAGCGATCCTCGGAAAGTAGACCGCGAATCCGACGAGTTGCCAAAGCGACAACGATTGCCGCTCCTCGTGCAACCGACCGCCAAGGTGGTGATGCTAAGTTGCGGTCGCGCCATCCAAGGCCCTCGGCAAGACCGGGCTCCGCCGACGGCAGCGAGTCGCTCAAGACCGTCCTTTCGGACGGCTTGTCGGCATTTTGATTTCCGAGATGGCGAAATCGGACTGCTATGATCGGGAAGTCAACCGCGATGCCGTGTGGTCTGGGTGGGAACCAGAAAAGGGACGGTACTTTGACAACGTGTTGAGCGGCACTAAAATGGGTGGGGCCACCGAGAGTATTGCAGGTTTGCCGATGCGATCGCCAGAGGACATTCCGCCATGAACAGAACGATCAAGCCCACCCTCACGCTACTCGCCGCCCTGCTATTGGCTTCGCAGCCCGTGGCGGGTGCCGCCGACGGACTGATTGTGTATCCGCCAGTGCCAGGGCTCGCAGCCTCGGAGCATTACAGAGTGCGTGTGCGCTCTGCCAGCGATGGCAGCCAATGGCAGAGTGCCTTCGCTTGGGAGACCGTCTGCAAGACCGTCGGAAAGAAGACTGACAAGTCTGACGGATACTTCGACACATTGGCGGGCTGGACGCACGCCTACGTGAACTTCGAGACCGCCGGCGCCGTGGAGATCGAAATCGCCCGCGTCAACGGCCAGCCGATTCGTGCCGCAGCGGTGCATCCGCGGCGCAAAGCATCCGCGTGTTCCGTCAAGGATGGCAAGGTTCTGGTGAGACTCGATAAGCCCTGTCTCGTAGCCGTCGATATTGATGGCCAGATGGACGGGCAGGACACGGGCAAGGGCTACAAAGGGCCGCCGATTCACACGATCTCTCTCTTTGCCAACCCGCCGTTGGCCGGTAAACCCAAGCCTCACGATCCCGGCGTGTTGACCGTGAAACCCGGTGACACTCCGCCATCCGACGGGCCTTGGACTACGCTCTACTTCCTGCCGGGAGTTCACGATGTTGGGCTGGCTTTCCCGCTGCGCGCAAACCGCCAGTACTACATTCCCGGTGATGCCATCGTTTATGGCACGCTTTCCAATACGAAATGGGGCGATGGCCATCATATCCGCATCTTCGGCCTCGGCACCTTGTCGGGAGCCCGGCTGAAGCATCCAAAGTACGTTGAGCCGGCGGTTTCAGAAAAGGAACACGGGCGTTATCGTCCGATTGAGGTGGTCGGCGCCAGTGACACGCGCGTGGAAGGCATCACCATTGCGGACTCGGCCACTCACTCGCTCATGCTGATTGGACCGTACAAGGCGGGTCATCCCAACGGGGTACAGTGGACCAAGATCTTCACCTGGCGCGCCAATGGCGACGGGATCAATCCCTTCGGCAACACGCTGATCGAGGACTGTTTCCTCCGCACCCAGGATGATTCGCTGTATGTGAACGGCCTGGGCATTCGCCGCACCGTACTGTGGAACGACGCCAACGGTTCATCGTTTGTCCTGAGCGCCCTGCCGCAGCTCACGGACCGCAAGTTGGTGGTGGAGGACTGCGATGTGATCTATGCGCGGGCCAAATGGCATCACTGGAGCGGCGGTCGGGTCTTCAACATGCGCGGCGAAGGCAAAGGCGCCGCCGGGGCCGGGGTGATTTTCCGCAACATCAACATTGAGGATCCCCGGCCGACGCTGCAGCAGTTCTTCATCTGCATGACCATGCCGAAACCCTATTCAAAGGACGCGGCAAAGCGTGGTGCCGGAGACCTGTCGGGCATCCTCTTCCAGAACATTTCCATTGCCGCGCCCAGCGTCCTGGGTGAACCACAAATGCTCTGGGGCCAGGCCGACGCCTGTATCCGCAACCTCACCTTTGAGAACCTCACGCTCGCCGGGAAACCCGTGCTTGATCCATCGTTCTTCAAAACGAACGAGTTTGTTGGCGGGCTTATCTTTGCCCCCAGCGCCGCTTCCAAGCCATGAATGCATCAACAATCATCAAACCCACCCTCACCCTCCTCACCGCCCTGCTGCTCGCGCCGCTGGCTTGGCTGAACGCCGCCGATGCGCCGCCGAAGCGTCCGCTCCTGCTGGCGAATTACTACTGCTGGTATCACGACGGCCAGCATCCGAAGAGGCCGTTCCTGCACTGGACATATCCTGCGTCTGCGAAAAATACGCTGGCGAATAAGGCACAGAGGCCCGGCGAACCGCCGCCGAACAGCGTGTGCCGTCCGCTGGTCGGCCTCTACGACAGCTCCGACCCGAAGGTTGCCGAATGGCACGTGCAACTCGCCACGGCAGCAGGCATTGATGCCTTTCTCGTGGACTGGTGGGACACCCACAACGCCCTCGATCAAAACGTGGACCGCGGCATTGTAGCCGCCGCGCAAAGACACGGATTCAAATTCGCGCTGCTCGACGAACGGGCGCAGTTCCACGCCAAGTTCGAAGACTATCAGGCCATGCTGGCGAAGGGGGTGAGACGCTACAAAGACCACTCCGCCTATCTCCGGATTGATGGCCGCCCAGTGGTGTATCTCTATCAGGTCGCCGCCAAACCGGGGCTGACGCCGACAAAGTTCACGGCGCTGAAGAAACACGTCGAAGCGGAGGTCGGTCCCGTCTATTGGATCGTGGACAAGATCGCCCACGACGCCAAAGCAGCCGACGCTGGCGACCTCGTCCGCGAGAAGTGCATCCCCGCCGACTGGCTCGCGACACCCGGTGTGGACAGCTTTGCGTTCTACAGCACCTTCTCCAACTTCCGCGCGCACGAATACGACGCTCTCGTCGGCAAGTATCGCTACCTGACGAAGCTCGCGCACGATGCTGGGAAGAAGATGCTGCTTCCCGTGCATCCGGGGCACGACAACTCCCATTTCGTGGACAAGCCCTACGTGATGCCGCGCCGCGATGGGCAGACATTGCGCGACTACCTGCGTGCGGCCACCGATGCGGGAGCCGACTGCATCATGGTGACGAGTTGGAACGAATGGCCCGAATCTACCGTGGTAGAGCCGTCCTCCTCGTGGCCCGACCCTTACCAATACCTCAAGATTCTCGCGGAATGGAAAGGCGTCGCCTTCACCGCGCCGCCGCTGCCCGCACTGAAAGAAAAACAACAACCATGAAACACCTCATCACCTGCTTAGCCGTCACGCTCAACCTCGCTGGCGCGGTTCACGCGCTGGAATACCCGCACACCACCGCCGAGCCGCAGAAGACCGGCTGGCCGCTCACGCCGGAGGAGCGGGCTTACGTCGTCGAGAAGCCCGAGCATGACCGCCGACCGGGGCGCGAGTCGAACAAGCATTTGCCGCAACTCTGGCCGCAGGTGCCGAGCGCGGGATTTTTCGGCGGTGATTCATGGCTGAAGCTCCACGAGGAGCATGTGAAGACGGTGCAGGCCAATCAAGGCCCCATCGACGTGCTGCTCGTCGGCGACAGCATCACCATCCAGTGGGGAGACTCGTGGAAGAAGCACTTCCCCAACCTCAAAGCCGTCAACATCGGCATCGGCGGCGACAAAACGCAGAACGTGCTCTGGCGGCTTGATCACGGTGGTGTCGATGGACTTCAGCCGAAGTCCATCGTGCTCATGATCGGCAACAACAATATGTTCTTCACCCCCGAGACCGGCATCGAGGCCGCCGCCAAGGGGATCGAAATGTGCGTGAAGAACCTTCGTGAGAAGTTCCCGCAAGCCGCAATCATCGTCGCCAAAATCCTCCCGGCGCACGCGCCCGGCAACCGCTTCTACGAAGACATCAAGAAGACCAACGCCGCGCTCGATCTGCTGAAACTCGACAGCGACCCGAAAGTCCGCGTGCTCGACCTCTGGAGTGACTTCACCACCGCCAACGGCACGATTAAGAAAGAGCTATTCACGCCGGACAACATCCATCTCTCGCCCGCAGGCTACGGCACCTACGCCGCCAGACTCAAACCGCTGCTTGAGAAGAGATCAGAGAACGACAAGGAATAGACCATGAAACCTACCCTCACCCTCCTCACCGCCCTGCTGCTCGCACCGCTGGCGGCAGTGTGCGCCGCCGATTCAAAGCCCAACATCGTCATCATTGTCGCCGACGACCTGGGCTATGGTGACCTCTCTTGTTACGGCAGTTCGATCCCAACGCCCAACTTGGACCGGCTCGCCAGCGAGGGAACGAGGTTCACCGATTTTCACTCCAATGGCAGCGTCTGCTCGCCCACGCGCTGTGCGCTCATGACCGGTCGCTACCAGCAGCGCGCGGGCATCGGCGCGCTGGTCCGCGGGGACAACGGCATGAGTCCGGACGAGTTCACGATTGCGGAAGCCATGAAATCGTCGGGGTATGTCACCGGGATGTTCGGGAAATGGCACCTCGGAGAACTGCCCAAATTCAATCCGGTCAAGCAGGGGTTCGATGAATACAAGGGGTCTTTGGGCGGACGAATTAGTTACTTCACCCACGAAGCCGCCGGCAAGCCGCATAATTTGGACTGGTGGAAAGGCGTGGATTCGCTGGAGGAAAAAGGTTACTCCACCACGCTGATTGCGAATCATTCGATCGAGTTCATCAAGCGATCCAAGTCCAAATCGTTCTTCCTGTATGTGGCATTCAACGCACCGCATACGCCCCTGCAATCTCCCGAGGTGCCGGACGGGAGGGGTTCCGAGGCCTATCGTAAAGTGGTCGAATGGATGGACAAGGAAACCGGCCGCATTCTCGCCGCGCTTAAGGAGGAGGGGCTGGCGGATAACACGTTCGTCTTTTTCTTTTCCGACAACGGCGGGCATGAAGGCATCCCGGGTTGCAGCAACAAGCCGCTGCGCGGCTTCAAAGGCAGCTTCTGGGAAGGCGGTCATCGCGAGCCGGCCATCGCCTGGTGGCCGGGGCATGTTCCCGCCGGCCAAGTGACCGACCAGACTGCCATGGGCATGGATCTGATGCCGACCGTCATGGAGCTCGCTGGAGCCACCTTGCCGGCGAATCGCAAGCTCGACGGGATTTCGCTGGCCTCGCTGCTCTTGCACGAGCAGTCGCTTTCGCCTCGCAAGCTCTTTTGGGCGCAAGGCAAGGATTGGGCAATGCGGGACGGCCCGTGGAAACTGCTAAACGAAGGTGGCACCATGTATTTGTTCGATCTCGGCAAAGACCTTGGTGAACAACACGACTTGTCGGCGCAATTCCCCGAACGCGTCAAAACCATGCGCGAGGACTTTCAAGCCTGGGCGAAGGATGTAGGTGCCGGGCGCGCTGAAAGATCGACGACCAAAAAGCCAAGGGGCAAAGCAGCGAAAGGTGACGCCAAGCCGTTGGATTTGAGCAAGGTCGGTTCAACCGTGAAGGAAAAGGAGTAATCGCATTATGAAACAGTATAGATTGATCCTATTGGCCTTGCTGGCGTTGGCGGGGACGGTCGGCGCTGCGGACCGTGAAGAGACCCTCTTGTCAGGTGCGGGATGGCAATTTGTTGACGCCGAGTCGGACCGTCAATTGCCGAAAGTCATGACCAGGGAATTCGACGCGGCGTCTTGGAAGCCTGTGGCCGTGCCGCATGTCTTCCAGACCCGCGAGCATCTCAGTGAGCCAACGCAAGGATGGTATCGGCGGGAATTCGCCGTGCCGAGGGAACAATCGGGCAAGCGGCTTTATCTGGTGTTCGAAGGCGCAGCCACGATCGCGGATGTCTATGTAAACGGCAAACATCTGGGGCAGCATCGCGGGGCCTACACGCGGTTCGTATTTGACGCGACCGACGCCGTCAAAATCGGTGGCCACAACCAGCTCGCCGTGCGCGTGGACAACAATCCCGAAAACACCGCCGATTGCCTGCCGGACCGAAGCCGTTTGTATCAGGTTTGGGGCGGTCTTTATCGGAAAGTGTGGTTGGTCGCCACCGATCCGCTCCACGTGGATCTGCAGGACTACGCCTCGCCGGGTGTTTACGTCTCGCCACAGAAGGTCACGGCTCAGAGTGCGGATATGAAAGTGAAGACGTTGGTGCGCAATTCCCTTGCCACGAAGCAAGAAGCCGAGGTGCGCGCGACGCTGCTGGATCCAGACGGCTCGGTGGTCAACGTATTTGCCGAACACCGGGAGATTCCGGCCGGCGAAAGTATCGCGATCGAATTCAGCGGCGTTGTGAAAAGACCCAAACTATGGTCGCCGGACTCGCCGAGCTTGTATCACGTCAAAGCCGAAGTCCTGCGTGATGGCAAGGTGGTGGACACCGTGACGCAGCCTACTGGTTTTCGCGACTTGGTTTTTGAAACTGCTACTGGCCGCGTAAAACTCAACGGAAAACCGATTATTCTCGTCGGCGGGAATTTGCACCAGGAAATCGAGGCGAAGGCATCGGCGATGTCGGATGAAGATTTCAAGTCCAACTATGAGGCAACGAAGGACATGGGCCTCAATTGGATCCGTCTGGCCCATTATCCGCACGCGCAGTTGGAATATGATCTGTGCGACCGGCTCGGAATCTTCTGCTGGGCGGAAAACGGCCACAGCAACCCTTCGGACAACCCCGGCGCGACCGCCAACCAGATTACCACAGAGATGGTCAAGCAGAATTACAATCATCCCTCCATCGCCGTCTGGTCGGTCGCCAACGAGGCCGCCGGGAAGGACCTCGCCGAGCAATTGGTGCCACTCGTCAAGGCGCTTGACCTTTCCCGGCCTGTGGTTACCGCCAAAACAAAATGCACCAACGCGGATTTTGTCGCCATCAATGCGTATACCGGCTGGTATAGTAGGAAACCCGATGAGGATGTTTGGGGCTGGCCACTCAGGCAGAAGAACGGCTACATCTCGGAAACCGGCGCCGGTGGCGTCACCACGACGCATTGCGATTATTCCGCCGCCAGCCATAAGGTGAATTTTTATGAGCCGGAGGAATATCAGCAGCTTGTAGCCGAGGCGCGGTGCCAGACCTTCATCGCCGACAACGACGGGACGTTTGGCATGTTTAGCTGGTGGTGCCTGAGGGATTTCACGAACGGCAAGTATAAAAGGCCCGGTGGCTGGAACACGAAGGGCCTTCTGACCTACGCTGGCTTCAAGAAGGACATCTACTATTTATTCCGCTGTTTCCAAAATCCCAAAGAACCGACGGTTCATATCACTTCGAAGTGCTATTTCCTTCGTGCTGGTGCTGTGGATAACGGCATCAAAACCTACAGCAGCGCACCGCAATTGACGTTGACGCTCAACGGCAAAGAAATCTCGACATTGAAGAATGGCGAATACGCGCACAAGAACGGGCGTCGCGTGGACCATGTCTTTTTCTGGAGGACGCCTCTGCACACCGGCAAGAACATCGTCAAGGTCTCGGATGGCGCGGGCCATGAAGACTCGGCGACGATCTACTTCCAAGGCGCGAACGGCCTGCCTGAGCTGCCCGGAAACCCGCTGGTGACCGAATTGCAGACATCGAATCCGGCCAATCGCGCCTATTTCATGGACATGCCCGTGCAGGCGCAGTGGCCGATTTACTACGACCTCGATTCGACCGCGGACAATTCCTTCGATTCGTTGCCGACCGAAATCGCCGGAGCCAAATGGATCGCCCTCCGTCGGGTCACGAAGAACGGACAAGCGACCGATCTGAGTTTCAAGCTCGTTCGCCCGGCAACGGTTTTTGTCATGGCGACCGCGGCGAAAACCGATCCGGCCTTTTTGACCAACGCCGGTTTCAAGCCGGTTGACACTTCTCCTTTGGTCTGGCGTGACAACGATTTGATGCTGGTTTCGGCGCAGCTCTACAGCCGTCAGGCTGTCGCCAGCGAGGTCATCCATCTCTCGGCCCCGGATCGCGATGCTATCGTTCTTCTGAAGGAATAGGAAAAGACTCCGAACGAATACCGCTTTGAAACAAATCATCCATGAAATATCTCATTCTCCTTCTGTGGCTAATGGAAGCGGGTGGAGAAATGAATGTGAAAGGAACAATTATGAAACACAGACTTGCACTCGTTGTTGCGATGTCGCTGTGCAGTTCGATGGCATTTGGTGCGACGGCCGCTTCGGCTCCTGAAAAGAAGATGAATGTCTTGTTTCTGGTGGTGGATGACCTAAACACCATGCTGCTGGGCGACACCAACCGGTATTCAGGCAAGGTCGTCGCTCCCAATATCCAGCGCCTGGCCAAGAGCGGAGTGATGTTCAACCACACCTATGCCGCCGCTCCATACTGTGTCCCGTCCCGGACGTCATTCTTGTCCGGAGTCCGTCCCTGGAAGTCGGGGATTTATGAGAACCAGTCGGCACCGTCAAAAAGCCCGGCGCTCCAGCACGCCACTTCCTTTCCGGAGCTGTTCAGAAGGGCGGGTTACTACACCGCTTCGTACGGAAAAGTCGGGCATGGGTGGCGGACGAAAGATGCCTGGGATGAGAGCATTCCTCACAAACGCGACCCAAATCCGCCCGAAGCTCCCCTCACGCCGATTGGAAGAGGCGAACAGGATTGGGGGCCTACGCATCTTGCGGAAGAGGACATGCACGACACGTCGTATGCGAACGCCGCGATCAAGCAGTTGCAGAAGAAGCACGACCGCCCTTTCCTGATTGCTTGCGGTCTGTTTCACCCGCATATGCCGTGGTATGTCCCCAAGAAATACTTCGATATGTATCCGTTGAATGAAGTCGCCACTCCGCCACTGCTGGCGAATGATCTGGACGATGTGCCGCCGCTGGCCCGCGCAGTGACCGCCGGCAAGAGCAAGTTCGTGGCTTCCGTGCTTGAACATGGTCTGCACAAGCAGGCCGTCCAAGCCTACCTCGCGGCAACGTCCTACTCCGACGCGCAGATGGGCCGTGTGCTCGACGCCCTGGACAAAAGTCCGTATCGCGACAACACGATTGTGGTCTTGATCAGCGACAACGGGTTTCATCTGGGCGAGAAGAGTCATTGGCAGAAGGGCACGTTGTGGGAGGAAGCGACGCATGTGCTGATGATGTTCCGGGTGCCGGGCCTGACCAGCGCCGGCGGCGTGTCCGAACGCTTTGTTTCCTTGCAGGACATCTATCCCACGCTGACCGAGCTTTGCGGCCTGAAGCCGCCAGACTATGTGGACGGGCGCTCGCTGGTTCCCCTGCTCAAAAACCCGGCTGCGGAATGGCAGAGCACGGCCATCAGCGCGCTGTATGACCGGTATGTCAGCATTCGGGACGAACGTTTCCGCTACACCCGCTACAACGACCAGCAGGAGGAATTCTACGACTGCGGGAAGGACCCGCACGAATGGACGAATGAGATCAACAATCCGGCCTATGCCTCCGCCCTCAAAAAGTTGCGCGCTGCGGTGCCGGCACTGTCGGAAATGAAGCCTCCAATTCATTCCGCTAAGGGGAACAAGGACAATGAATAGAGGTGCGACTCCACATCGCGACACTTAGAAGGAGATACCCAACCATGAAACACACCGTCACACTCCTCACCACCCTGCTGCTCGCGCCGCTGGCTGCGCTGGCCGGGAACTTTGAGTTGGTGAACGACCCGGCAACGGGCGGGCCGGGGATGTTTGCTGCGGAGGAGATTCGTCGGGAGGCCGCGGCAAAAGGCGTGACTTTGGGCGATGACGCGAAGACGACCCGCGTTGCGCTCACCGTCGAAAAGGACGGCAAAGCCGCCGCCCAGAGCTACCGCATCCGTGTGCGGAACGAGGACGGCTGCCGTGTCATCACCGTGCGCGGAGCGGATGCCACCGGTGCCATGTATGGCGGGTTGGACATCGCGGAGGCCATCCGGACGGACACACTCGACTCGCTAAAGGATTCCGATCACACCCCCTACATCAAGCAGCGCGGGATCAAGTTCAACATCCCGCTCGACGTGCGCACGCCCACCTACACCGGGAATGAGTGGCCGGACTCCGCGCGACTCAACGTCGGCGAAATGTGGAGCAAGGATTTCTGGCGCGAGCAGTTCGATGACATGGCTCGCCATCGCTACAACGTCATCTCGTGGTGGAGCCTGAATCCGTTTCCCAGCATCGTAAAGGTGCCGGAGTTTCCCAGCGTTCACCTGCAGGATGTGCACACCACCAGCGTGAATAAGGAAGAGATCATCGTCGTAAAGAAAATGACGATTGACGAAAAAATCCAGTTCCTGCGCGAAGTGATGCAGATGGGGAAGGATCGTGGCGTGGACGTCTATCTGTTCACTTGGAACGTGTTTCTCGCTGCGGCGAAACGCAAGGACGGTATCACCGATGTCAAGACCGACGCCCGCACGATCGAATACTACCGCGCCAGCGTGCGCGAGACGATCAAGACCTATCCGCTGCTTGCCGGTATTGGCATCACCGCCGGCGAATACATGCAGGAAAAAGACTTCACGAAAATGTCAAAGGAACAATGGCTCTGGCAAACCTACGGCGAGGGCATCCGGGATGGCTTGAAAGACACTCCCGACCGGAACTTCCGGCTCATTCACCGTTTTCACATGACTTCCTTGAGCGAAATTCAGACCGAATTTGCGCAACTCCCGTGCCCGCTGGATCTCAGCTACAAATACGCCATTGCCCACATGTATTCGGTGACGAACCCCAGCATGATCAAGCCGGTGTTGCCTCTACTCAGTCCGCGACTCCGCAGTTGGCTTACGATTCGCAATGATGACATCCACAGCTTCCGCTGGGCCGACGTGGACTATGCTCGTGACTTCGTCAAGAACATCCCGGGCGAGGACAGGATTGCCGGCTTCTACATGGGCCCGGACGGCTATCATTGGGGGCGGGATTTCATCACCAAGGATCCCGAAGGCCCGCGCCAGACTGTCATGCAAAAGATGTGGCTGTCCTTCGCCCTCTGGGGCCGCCTCGCCTACGACCCCAACCTGCCTGCGGCCACGTTTGAGCGGCTCATTGCTGCGCGATTCCCCGGCACCGACGAAACTCGGCTCACCGCCGCATGGGCCGATGCCTCAAAGACATTCCCCTTTATCACGCGCTTTTTCTGGGGCGACATTGACATCAGGTGGTTCCCCGAAGCCTGTCGGAAGGTAGACGGCTTCTACACCGTGCGTGATTTTGTCGAAGGCGGCACCATGCCCGGCGCCGGCGTGCTGAACATCATCGAGTGGCGCACGGGGCTGCTGGCGAAGAAAATGCCGCCGGGCGTGACGCCGCCGGAGATCGCCGCGACGCTGGAGGCCAACGCCACCAAGGCGCTTAAATCCCTGCCCGAACTCCAGCGTGCCAAGGTTACGCCTACCACCAGCGCCAGGGAATACACCGCCACGCTCAACGACATCGAAGCCATGTCGCATCTCGGGCTTTACTACGCGGCGAAGATTCGCGGCGCCTGCGACCTCGCGCTCTTCGACAAATCCGGCAACGCCAAACAACAAGCTTCCGCCGTGCAGCATCTTGAGGCGGCCTTGAACCACTGGAAGAATTACGTTGCTGCCTACACGCGCCAATACGTTCAGCCCGTGCTCTTCAACCGCGCTGGCCTGGTGGACCTTCCCAAGCAGACTCAGGACGTGGCCGCCGACGTTCAGATGGCGCGCGACTGGAAGCCCGGCACCATTGATGAGATTCAGGTCAAACGCTCAAGCACCGAGCAAGGATTCCGTAAATGAAACTCCGCACCGGCCTCCTCACCGCCCTGCTGCTCGCGCCGCTGGCTGCGCTGCACGCCGCCGCCGCGCCGCAGCCAGCCGGGAAGCCCAACATCATCTTCCTTTTCGCCGACGACATGGGGTGGGGCGATCTCCAGTGCTACGGCCATCCGTATGCGAAAACGCCGAACCTTGACGAACTCGCCGCCGACGGCGCGCGCTTCCTCCAGTGCTACGCCACCGGCGTCACCTGCTGTCCGAGCCGCACGGGCTTCATGACCTCGAAGTTCCCCGCGACGTTCGCGAAGTATCCGGCCGGCGCCGGCTTCGGCGACCGCGTGACGATCACCGAGTTGCTGAAGCGGCAGGGCTACGCGACCGGCCACTTCGGCAAATGGCACATCGGGCCGGAGACGAAACCGGGCACCTACGGCATGGACGCCATCGGCGACGACGAGGCCGGCGGCGGCAAAAAGAAGAAGCAAGATGACCGCGGCCGCGACGCGCATATTTATGACGCGGCGATCCGCTTCATCGAGCAGCACAAGGACGGCCCGTTCTACGTCAACGTCTGGGGCCACATTCCGCATCATCCGGTGAACCCGGCGGCGGCTCTGGTCGCGGCCTTTGGCGAGTTGAAAGTGGACGAGTCGAGATTTCCTGTGCAGATGCAGGAAAAGCTTGCGAACTGCAGGAAGCACGGCGGCGACGTGAGCCAGCACATGCGCGCCTACCTCGCCGAACTGAAGTCGCTCGACGAAAACGTAGGCCGGTTGCTGAAACGGCTCGCCGAACTCGGCCTGCGCGAGAACACCATCGTCGTCTTTTCCAGCGACCAAGGCCCGGCGCACATTCGCGATGTGGGCGACGGCGAGCCGAAAGCGAAGGCCGAGGCAAAGAAAGAACGCAAGCGCGGCAAAAAGCCGGAAGCCGCCGCTCCCGATCCAGCCGACAACATCCGCCTCAACGCGATGGGCTTCGCCGGCCCGTTCCGCGGCGGCAAGCACAACCAATACGAAGGCGGCATCCGCATCCCGTTCATCGTCCGCTGGCCCGGTCACGTGCCGGCGGGGCGCGTGGACGAGCGCTCCGTCATCAGCGGCGCCGACTGGTTGCCGACGTTGTGCGCGCTCACGGGCACGAAGATCAACGCCGCCGACTTTGACGGCGAGGATGTATCAAAGGCGTGGCTGGGCGGCGAGTTCGCACGCGCCAAACCGCTGATGTGGAAAACCAGCGCGCCCCAGAGCGCCGGCACGATTCGCGACGGCCAGTGGAAGCTGCATCACCCAAACAGCAAACGCGGCGAACTGGAACTGTTCGATGTGGTCGCCGATCCAGGCGAGCAACACAACCTCGTGAAAGATCATCCCGATATCGTGAGGCGCTTGTCTGCGAAACTGGAAGCGTGGCAGGCTGCGTTGCCGAAGACTTACGACAAAGGCGAGGACGACGAATGACCCCCACAAGAACACTCCTCGCCGCCCTGCTGCTCGCGCCCTTGGCCGCGCTGCTCGCTGAAGACAAACCAGCACCAGCACCGGCGGCGAAACGAAGTGGCGGCGTTCCGGCTGGGTTGCTCAAGCTCTTCCCGGATGCCGACACGAACAAGGACGGGAAACTGTCCATGCAGGAGGCCTTGGGTTACCTCGACGCGCATCCTGAACTCAAAGATTTCCTGCCGCAAAGAAAGGGAGCAAAGGGCAAGGGGCTGCGCGTCACCGAACCCGGCGCGAAGTCCACGCCTGCTTCCGCCGGGCTGCCCGCGGGTCCGCGCGTCTTTGTTTGCTCGCACAGCTTCATGATTTTCACCGGCCAGCAATTGCCGCCGATGGCCGAGGCGGCGGGCATCGCGTATCGCGATGCGGGCACGCAGATGATTGGCGGTTCCCGCACGCTCCAGCACTGGAATGTGCCCGACGATCGAAACCTTGCGAAGAAGGCGTTGCGCGAGGGCGCGGTGGACGTGCTGCTGTTGTCGCCTTATCTGTTGTTGCCGGACGAGGGCATTGACCATTTTACGAAGCTGGGTCTGGAGAAGAATCCGAACCTGCACGTGCATGTGCAGGCCTCGTGGCCCAGCCGCGATGGCAACCTGGGGCCGTTCAAAAACGAAACGCGCGACAAGGCGACCGTCGCCGATTTGAAGGCCATGCGCGACGGCTATGAAACCGCCTGGCTGAAACCGCTGGAGAAACAGGTCACCGCGCTCAACGCGAACGTCGGCAAATCCGCGGTGCGCATCGTTCCGGTCAGCCGGGCGGTCTTTGCCTTGCGGGAACGCGTCGCCCAAGGAACAGCCCCGGGCATCGCCAAGCAGAGCGATCTCTTCCGCGATGATCTCGGCCATCCGCAGCCGCCGCTGGCCGCACTGGTGGCCTACTGTCACTTCGCCGCGGTCTATGGCCGCAGTCCAGTCGGACTGCCCGTGCCCCCGACTCTGAAGAACCTGCCTAACGCCGGGGCGATGAACCGTTTGCTACAGGAACTCGCATGGCAGGCGGTGATCTCCTATCCGCTGAGCGGCGTGCGCGCCGCGGTTCCAGCGCTATCGGAAACGACGCTTCCCGTTCCTGCGGATAAAGGGAACAAAACCAATGATTAGAGCCGCGGCTTTAGATCGAAACGCTTAGAATCCAATCTCCAAACATGAAGCACATCCTCACACTCCTCACCGCCCTGCTGCTGGCCCCGCTGGCAGTAATGTATTCGTTCGACTATCCGACCCCAGACGACCGCGACACAAAACGGATCGTCGGGGTCGCCCAGTCCGCCGGAATCAAGCAGTTCGACTACATCGTAGCCACCCTGTGCGCCAACCCGCACGCTATGCGCCAACCTTCGACCCAGCCTGCCGAATGCCTACCGTCACGATAATCACCACAGATCTCGGCGCTACTCGCACGTTCTGCCGGGGACCGCTGCGGCCATCGACACCACGTCCCCCGCGACGCAGCCACTTTGGTTCAACAGCGGCAAGAGCGGCTCGGGCACGTCCAGATCAGCGTGACGATGGACATTTGCCCGCGAGGCTCTTTCAGCGGTGGAGCAGGACACTACTTCAGGTCCGACTTCTTCAGGCCCTCGATGGAGAGGTCCATCTGCCCGCACGGCGCATGCGTCTTGTTGTCGTATTCGACGTTGCCATAGGCCGCGAGAACGTTGGCGCCCTTCTTCAGGTGCTTGACCTGGCCGGCGTCGAGGACGATGGGACGGTAGTGCGGCATCTCCTTCCACCACACATAGGTGTGGATCTCGCGGCCGTTGAGGAAGACGCGGAAGCCCTGCCGGGCCAGGATGCTCAGGCGGTAGGAGTCGCAGTCCAGAGCATCAACCTCGAAGGTCGTCCGCATCACCAGGAACTCGCCTTTGCCCCAGTCGGACTTGTTCCGGAAGGAGACGCCGTGCTGTTTGAAGTCGCCGGTGCCGACAGGCGCGCCGCCCTGATTCCACTGGCTGTCGTCGTAGTCGGGGGCGTACCAGCCCTTCAGTTGGTCGGGCAACTGGATGTCGCGGAAGCGTCTTTTCTCGCGGGGGTGCATCCGGTCCTTCTCCGTCAGCGGATCGAAAGACATGAACCGCCAGATGCGCTCCGCCGGCGCCACCTTGCCTAGCGGTTTCCAGCCGGCGATGGGCTTCCGGAGCTTGGTCAGGTCGATGATCGTGTCTACCAGCGCCAGATTCTCGCCCTCCTCCGCGTTCATGCGGTTGATGAGTTCCTGACGGTACACCTCGAAGAGAACGTCGGTCAGTTCCTCTCGCTGCTGGGGAGACTGCTTTTCGAGCGTGGTATAGAGGCCGTAGGGGCGGCCCTCGGGGTTCGCGTTGGGCGCCGCCACGAACCTGATGAGGTCGCCGGTGGCGAACAGGTCGAAGCGCTGTTGAAACATCTGCGCGATCGCGACGGCGGCCGCGGGTTCGTTCCTGAGGCACACGCTAGCCACCTGGGCGACGTTATACGCGCCCTCGGGGGAACGGATGCCGGGCTTGATCTCGCTCGTTTGGACAGCACCCTTGAGTCCCGCCAGGATCAACTTGCCCGCCGGGCTCGTCTCCTTCTTGCTCTTCAGCGCGCCCTCCAGGTAGCCCAGCATCCTCGCCCGCGGCTGCGTGTGGTACTCGTCGGCCTGTATCTTCAGAAGTGTCGGCAGGGTCTCGAGGTAGAGGGCGTCGTCCTTATCGAGCCCCGTCAGGGCTGTGAAGGAGGACTCGCGCAGCCACCAGTCCGAGTGCTTTGTCCAGGGCTTGATGAGCGATTTGAGCGCCTGGATGTCCTTCGCCGGAGCGAACTTCAGCGCCATCAACGCGCCGTCAACCACCCACCACGACTCGGTTGGGTCCGACAGCATTTTCGTGACGGCTTCGAGCATCGCGGGCGAGAACTGCTCCGTCGAGATCGGGTTGCGGCCGATGGCGAACCAGTAATTGTAGTCGATCAGGCCGTCGAGCGCCGCGCGCCGCACGCGCGGGTCGGGATCGCGCAGCAGTTTCTCGAGTTCGTCGAGTGCTCCCACCGTGCGGAGGGCCTTCGCCGCTTGCGCGCGAATCATGTAGTTCCTGTGATACACGTTCTTCAACAGCGTTTCGCGCGGCAGGCTCTTGAGGTCTTTCGCCGGTTGGTGATAGGCGCCGCCCAATGCATAGAAGGGAATGTGGGTGGGTTCGTCCGGGCCGTAGTCGTAGTACTTCGGATTGTGGTCGATCGAGAGAAACGCCCTGTCGGCCTGCGTCCCCCAAATGTTCGCGGGCAGCGTGTAGTCCTTCGAGTACTTCGTGCGTGGCGCGCCGGTAATGCGCAGCGTCTTCAGTGGCGCGGTGTAGGACAGCCCCATGCCGGGGCCGGAGGCACCGACCTCGCCATTGCGCCATGCCAGAGTGGCGATGCCGATGCTGCCGCCGGGTTCGCGGCTCAGATCATGCCACCAAGTGAGCCGGTCCATGGACTCGCGGTAGAGGGCGGGCTTTTCCTGCATCAGGTAGGAGGTGATGATGCCGCGCCAGATGCCGTCGCCGCGACCTTCGTCGCCATGGCCCATCACGAGCAGCGGGTAGCTGTCGATCATCGACAGGGCCAGATACTGGCGGGCCTTTTCGTAGCTGGTGACATCGCCTCGGGCGCCCGTGGCGATCTGCATGGCGGCGGCGATCATGCCGTCCTTTCCGTTCGAGCCGAGTCCGCCCTCGCCGCGGTGATCGCCGTAGGCGACCGTGCCGTGACCGGCGAAGCGATAGAAGAACCGGAGTGCCCCGAGCAAGGTCTCCTCATCGACATCCGCGCCACACTCCTTGCCCAAGAGGAGCGTCGTGAGCACCTGCGCGCCGGCCGGGTTCATCAGACCGCCGGCGACATAGCCGGGATAGACTTCCCGCCCCCAGTGCGTCCAGCCGCAGCCGAACTTCTGGCGTTCCTTCGCGTCGTCGCAGTAATGTTGCATGATGGGCAACACCGACTTGTCCCCGGTTCGCAGGTAGTATTCACCGCAGGCGATCCCGTTGTAGCCATTGTTCCAGGTGTGATCACCGATCTTGCGCACATTCTTGGGGAAGGCGTCGAAATAGGCCTTCACCCGCGGCAAATACTTGTCGTCGCCCGTGGAAAGCAGGAAGAGGCACGCCAGCGCGCCGGGAATGCCGCCCTCGTTGAACTTCTTCGGGTCGGCATAGAATCCGGCAGCCTGCTCGATGATCTTCTTCGACTTGTTGCAGTCAAGCGGCCAGGTCGTGCCATAGGCACCCAGCACGGGGATGGAAACGGTTTCCTTCCGCGCCGCCTTGCCGTCCGCGGAGGTGACATCGAAGACCATCCGGCCGTCGCTGGCCTCGGCCTTGGTGAGCGCGTTGCCCAGCGTGACAAAGGGATTGAGGCCCTTGAGCGCGACTCCGTTGATCCCCGTGATGATCTCGCCCTTGCTGAACTTACCAGCGGCTGGCGAGCCGGGCATCGTCTGCTCGACCTTGACGGTCACGCCCGGGTAGATTCGCGTCATCAGGCCCGACGCGCCGATGCAGCCGAAGGGCGTGTCGCGGGCGGGGGCCGGACGCGATTGATATATCTGCTCTTCGGTGTAATAAGCTTCGCCGGGCGCCGCAGCAGGCGCGGCGTGGAGGCGCGCCGAGCCCGGCGCGAGAACAAGCAACAAGGCGGTGAGGGCGAGGGATGTGGAATGGCTCATGGGTGGTCTTCTTTCTGGCTCGGAGTTACCGGTGTTCTCTTTTGCTTCATCAGGGCGAGGTTGGCCTCGGCGAAGGCCTTGCCCATCAGCGCGAAGGTCTTCGCGCAGCCGAGATAGTGGTAGCCGGCGTTGGAGGCGCCGCGTTTCCACAAGGCGGCTTCGGCCGGGGTGATGAGATCGGCCTCGCGTTTCTTCAGGTATTCGTTCTTCTGCTCCTCGGTCATGTGGCCATCGGCATTCGCATAGTCCTTGTGCTTGATATTGAGGTGGTGTCGGATCCCTTTGAGCTGCTCATGCTTGTCGGCGATGGCGCCGAGTTCGTCGGACCAGAAGGGCGCGGTTTGCACGGCAGTGACATTGCCCTTGAACTCGGGCATTTCCGCAGGCGCGGCCATCGCCTTACGGAAAGCCACCATGCCCGCTGACTGGTCCTTGAGGCCGCCCACGCCCATCACGCCGATGACGAACGGCATCTTCGGCGCGTTCAGATCCTTGCGGACATCGCGGATGAAATGGGCGAGCAATTCCGAGTAAAGCGCGTAGCGATCCGGTTGGTTGTGATTCGGATAGACGGGGCCATCGACCATGTCGTTGAAGCCCTGGAGCCACGCAAAGCCGGCGATTTCAAGACCTTGCGTGGCATCGTAGCCGGGAACCACCTTCCTGGGTTCGGACAGGACACTCTTCACATGCTCGATCATGAGGCGGTAATAGACGCCGGTGGCCTTCGCCTTTTCGGCGTGCCATTTTGGCCGGTCCTCGGCCTTCGGAATCGCGTGGGCGCCCTGTGGGTGCTGGTCCCAGAGTTCACGGGTCCGTGCGGGCAGTTCAAACGGCCCGGCGCTGGGCGAACGGAAGTCCGTGTGCAGGCTCTTGCCGCCCCACGCCGCCTTGATGATGAGCACCGGCTCATCCAGCGCCGCATCCATGGTCAGGCCGAAGGTGAACTCCGGGCCGATCTTGTCGCCGGGCTTGGTGGGGTTCTGCCCCCACATCGAACCGTAGCCCGCGGTCAGTTTGCCGGAGATCACGAAGTTCTTGTCGTTGGCGCCGGTGAGATACGAAATCCATGCGCCATCGCACACCGCCGGCTTGCCGTCGGCTCCCCGCATCATCTTGAGCATCGGCGCGGTCGCCGGGTCGTCGCCGATGTAGTCAAAGGTGCTGACATTCGCTGGTCCTTCCATGTTCGACTGCCCGGCGAGGATGAAGATCTTCAGGGGTTTGTTGGTTCCGCCCGGGTTGCCGCCCAGATGGGGAAGTTGTGCGGGAACTTCGGCGGCATAGGCGGGCAATGCCAGCAAGGCCATCGCTACGGCGATGGGCAAGAAGGATCGAGTTCGGTGGCGGGAAGTCATGGAAGGTCTCCAGGGAGTGGGAGTTTGTGTTTCAGTTGCGATTCACGGGGGCCGTATCTCTTGTCATGCCCACGGAACCCCACGCCGTCAGGCAACATCCACGAAGTCCATTATGATCGAAAGCTAACGAATCGGCTTCGCAGTTTCACGCGGCTTCAGCACGTAGCGGTCTCCCGACACCTACTCTCACCAGGTAGCACCACTGCCGCCGAGGGCAAGATGTGCGGGACTCACTTCTGCCGCGGCGCGGCATCCGGCGCATCGGGCACAGTCTGGCCGCCGGGTTTGCCGTCGGACGATACGCTGATGGTGCCCTTGGCGCGGAATTCCTCCACCACGGCGGTGGCCCACTTGCCGTAGATCGAATCGGGATTGGCCTGCGCGAACTTCTCCAGCGCCTTAAGGTGGGTTGGGCTCTTAAACCGCTGCAAGCCGCCGAGGTAGTAGAGATACCGCTTGCCCAGGGTGGCTTCCTTCTTCCACGGATCCTTGCGGAGCCCGTCGTCGAAGCGTTTGATCTTCTGGTCGAAACCTTCGATTCCCTTGAAGGCGTTTTTCAGCCTCGCGACCTCGGCTTCGAGCTTCATGATGTCGCCGCTGGTCTCTACGGCCTCCAGCCCCGTAATCGCGGCTTGCCACTGGGAATCGATGTGGCTCATCATCACTTTCGACAGCTCGGCGTCCTCGGGCCGCGGCTTGGCCAAGGCCAACGCGGCCTTGCGGTACGCCTTCTCGACAATCGCCTTGTAGGCCGCGTCCATCTTCCCCTTCAGCGCCGCCGGATTGACGCCCGGGATGCTCGCCTCGACGCCCTCGATCCGCAGTTTCGGATAGCTCAGGCCCAAGGTCAGCGCCATGGTGGCGGTCGGATGATAGCGCGAGGCCATGTAGTACCCGTCGTCGGCATAGTCGCGGCCGGGAAGCAAGACGAACGACCCGTCGTGGCACCGCATCATGTTGAAGAGGGCCTTGTGGTAGTCCAGCATCGTGCGGAAGACCGCGTTGTCGTGCGATGCGGCGGCCCCCATCAGCCCCCAGAAAATGCCCAGGTTGGAATCCGCGTGCCCATCCGGCATGCTCTTGAACGCCCGCTTGCAGTAGCCGCGGTGTAGTTCGATGTAGCCGGCGGACGCCGGGAACTCGGGGCTCAGCTTGTGGGCGACGATGGACGCCCCGACGCGGCCGACGTAGTTGCTGCCGCTGGTCGAATTCCGCCACTGGACCGGATCGACGAGTCCGGCGTTCAGCGTGAACTCTCCGCCGTAGGCCACGTAGCCCGCCCGGTTCGTGCCGCGGTGGATGAACTCCATCGAGCGCCGGAGCTTGTCGGGATCGGGCGGCACGCCACACCGCGCCGCCAACTGCCGGGCGATGACCGCCAGGATGGTCGTGTACTGCATGGGGCCGTAGCCGTTCTTCCCGGGGCCGGGCTGGTACGGGGCGTGGCCGAAGCCGCCGTCGTAGAGCTGCTGGGCCGCATCGACCTTCGTGTAGTCCTCGTTTTCGCGGGCCTTGTCCCACACCAGGATGCGGCCCGAGTACTGGGCCTTCTCGATGTAGTCCACGAGCACCTTGATCGCCGGCAGGGCCGCCGCGTCTTTGGTCAACAGGTGGTACTCGCAGAGCGCGATCAACTGATACGATAGGTTCCACGTCCAGGTGTTCGCGTCCGGTCTCTCCGTGCCCCATTTCACAATAATGCTCTTGCCCAGGGCCTGCTGCTGCGGGTTTTCGCTGGTCAGCAGCGCCAAGGCCACGGCGCATCGCGTGTGGGGGTTTCCCCGATGCGCGTCCGGATGCTCGGCCAGGTACTTCAGCGCCGCGGCGCGCACCACGTCCGATTTCCGGCACTGCAAGGGATACGTGGCACTGAACGCGCCGAGCGGCGCAAGGTTGATCTTGACCTCGATCGCCTTGGAGTCCCGCAACACGTTCAGCACCAGCGTCCCGTCCTTGGCTTCGGCGCGCTCGATGGCCAGGCCCAGGTCCATGATGGGCCCTTCGTAGCCGTGGGCATCGCCGCCAAACGTGTGCGCGGAAAAGGGCCGACCGAACGCGCCCGTGATGACGTCCTCCATCTTCAGCCGGCCGACGGCGGGCGAGTTTGCAAAGATGTACCGGACGACGAACGTCCTGTCCGTAAGGACGGCCCGCGCGCCCGTGGGGCCCAGATTCACCAGGAAGCCCGGCACTTCTTTGTCGGGCGCGTCGTTGTGCGTCGGCTTGGCCCAGCGTCCTTGGTTCTCCTTGTCCTTGATGGCATGGACGTCGGAGCCGCAGACGAGGATTCCGAAAAAGACTCCCAAGAGGACTGGCAGCGAAGTGGATGCGTGCGTGCGAGTAGCCATCGTCAGGAACCTCCAGGCTGATGCGTTGTCCTACACTGTCCGCACAATTTCCCCGCTGGTGCCCCCGGCCGGCAGCGTTCACTGATTCTACCACACTTTGGCAGAAACTCAACGACAGTGTGCCACAGCTTCGCAGCAACACGGCGGACACGATCCGCACATCAAACGGTGCCCGTATAGGTGCCCACGGTGCCTGTATTGGCGCCGTCAAGTTCGCCGCGTACCTGAAGCGGCTAGCAGGGATCAAGGCCCTGGGTGGGAGAAAAGGGGCGTCTCTGACAAAGGAGATTGCCGCCGGATGAAGCCGGGTGTGGTGCGGCGAGAGTGACGGGCCTCAGAGAGGCTGTCTTCCAGCAGGTTTTTGTGCTTCTTGGCGATGGACGTGGATGTTGTTCCCATGAGAAACCTGCGGAGGGCGGCAAGCATCGGCTCACCGCCCTCCGCATGCAAGGGGGATGTCGTTTAGCGCGTCGCGCCGATGGTGAATTGCCCCACCAGGTCGCGGAGTGCAGTGGCTTGAGCACCGAGTTCCTCGCTGCTGGAGGCCATTTCCTCGCTGCCGGCGGCCGATTGCTCGGTCACGGCGGCCACGCCTTGAATGGCCTTCGACACTTCGGCGGCGTTGGCCGCCTGCTGGATCGTGGCCGTGGCGATCTCGGCGATCTTCGCGGCGGTCGCTTCGGCCGCCTTGATGATCTGCTTCAAGGACTCGCCCGTCTGATCACTCAGTTGCGCGCCCTCTTCCACGCGCTGCGTCGATTCCTTGATCAGCGTGGAGATCTCGCGGGCCGCCTGGTTCGACCGCTCGGCCAGCTTCCGCACCTCGTCGGCCACCACGGCAAAGCCCATGCCGTGTTCGCCGGCGCGGGCGGCTTCGATGGCCGCATTCAAGGCCAGCAGGTTCGTCTGGCCGGCGATCTCGGAGATCACCTGGATGATCTCGGCGATCTGCGTCGAACTGGTGCGGATTTGCTCCATCGATTCGACCGACTTCTGTACGGCGTTGCCGCCCTGCTCGGCCAGTTGGTTGGCCTCGCCGGCCACCTTGTTGGCCTGCTCGGCGTTCTCCTTGACGGCCTGCACGGAGCGGGCCAGTTCCTCGATCGAGGCCGACATTTCCTCGACGCTGCTGCTCTGCGTCTGCGCGCCGCTGGCCAGCGCCTGCGCGCTTTCGGCGATCACTCGCGAGCCCTCGGTGAACTGCGCCGCGCTCTCGGTGATCTGCTCGACGGCCGAGCGGACGCTCGTGACCACGGCGTTGACGTTGTCTCGCAACTGCCCGTAGGCTCCCGCATACTCCTTCTCGACGACGGTCGAGAAATCCTTCTTGGCCAGCCGCTTGAGCACCTCGCCAATGTCCTTCATGGGCACTGCGAACGCCTCCAGGGTCTTGTTCAGGCCGCGGATGATTTCGCGGTAATCGCCTTGGAAGCGGGCGTCGTCCGCGCGGGTGTCGAGCCGTCCTTCCGCGGCCGCAGTGGCCAGCGTCTTAACCTCACCGATCAGGCCATTGACCGCGTCGATGCACTGGTTGAGGTTGTTCTTGATTTCGTTGAAGTCGCCGCCGTAGTTGTCGGTGATCTTCGGGGGGATGTCGCCCTTGGAGATGCGGTCGACGTACTCAGCGGCTACGTTCAAGGGGCTGATGACCGAATCCAGCGTCTCATTGACGCCCTGAACGATCTTGCGGAAGTCGCCGCGGTGGCGGGTGGCGTCGGCGCGGACACCGAGCCGGCCTTCCACGGCCGCCTGCGAGAGCTTGCCGGCGTCGGCCACCAGCAGGCCCACGGCCTCGATGCACTGGTTGAGGTTGTCCTTGACGGCGTTGAACTCGCCGCGGTATTCGTCGGTGATCTTCGCGGGGATGTCTCCCTTGGAGATGCGGTCGACGTACTCGGCGGCCACGCGGAGCGGTCCAACCACGGCGTCGAGCGTGCGGTTGACGCCCTCGACGATCGGCCGGAATTCGAGGCTCAGTAGTCCGGGATTGCCGCGGGTCTGGAGGTTGCCTTCGACGGCCGCTGCGGAAAGCCGCGTGGTTTCGCCGATCAGCAACTTGAGCATCCTGGTGATGCTCTTGGGAACGAAGTATCCCAGGGCCACGGCAACCGCGATACCTACCAGTTGCGCGATCACGATCGTCCACTGCGACGAGCCGGCGATGCCCAACACGCTGGTGCTGGCGGCGTCGGCGTCCTGCCAGGCGGCGCTTTCGGCGGCGCGGACGGTAGCCACCATCGACTCGGCGGCCTTCTCCAGTTGCGGCAAGATGACGCCGTCGAGGCGCTTGTTGGCATCGACCGCGGAGTTAAAGGCGGTTTGATATTCCTTGGTAAGTTGTTCGAGGCGCGTCACCCGGTCCTTGTCTTGTTGCGTCATCGACAGCTTCCGCAACTCGCCGTAGAGGTTGTTCAGTTTGGCGATGTTCTCGCCGTAGCGGGTGATGTCCACGGGGGCCTTTTCGCCCAGGTACCGCAGCGCGTGGACGCGGGCCGTGGGGGCCACGGCCGCAATGTCGGACGCCACGAACACCGACGCGTTGATCTTGTCGACGTCCGACTGCTTGCAGGTGACGAACTCGTCGGCAATGATGCCGACGGCGACGCCGGCCTGGTCGGCCGCCTTTTCCAGTTCGGCCAGCTTCGGGCTCTGCGGGTCGGCCTTGTGCTGCGCGGCCCAGGCCTTCACGGCCTTGACGTAGGCGTCGATTTGCGTGCGGATCGAGCCCACTTGCTTCTTCTCGGTCTCGCTCAAGTTGCGTTTCTCCAACTCGCCGCAGGCCTGGCGGAGGGTACCGACGTTGCGGTCGATGGCGTCCATGTGCCCTTGCTCGCGGTCGAGGAGGTACTGCTTCTCGTTGAGCCGCATGTCGATCATCGTGCTGTTGATCGCGTTGACGATTACCCAGGCGTCCTTGGCGTCGGTGTAGTCGGTCTTCTTCGTCGCCAGGTAGGCGGCCGCTTCGGCCTGCACGGCGGCGCCCTTCTGGCCGATGGCGGCGAAGCCCTGCTTCGCGGTCTCGACCGCGGCGATGCCTTCGTCGAAGGACGTTCCGAACTGCGCGGCCAAACCGCGGACTTCCTTGACCTTGTCGGCCAGGTCGGCGTCGGCGAAGCGGCCGGCGACTTGCGCTACGTCGTCGAGTTCCTTGCTGAGGACCGCGAGCTTGTCCTTGCCCTTGCGGACGTGCTCCGGGGTCTTGCCGAGGATGTAGTCCTTTTCGCCGATCACCGTTTCGAGCGCCGACCGCTGGACCTGCGTCGATTCCTTGACGACTGCCAGGTTGTGGCCGTCGAGTTCTGCAATGTTGGCGTGGATGCGGCCGAACATCACGTAGCCCACGCCGCCGAGTGCGGCGAGGACCAAGAGCATGATTACGTAACCGGCGACGACCTTGGTGGCAGTCCTAACGTTAGCAAGCGTCACGTGCGTTTCCTTTGCAGAACACGGTGGCAGTTCGGCTCCCGGTAGCCGCGGACCGCAGTACGAAACGGCGGCCGGCCGCGCGACGCAACGCCCGGACGGTCGATTTCGCCCACTGCGACCCGCAAGAACAGATAGCTCGCAGTTGCGTACAACGCAAACCGGCAGTCTCTTTCCGCCAATCGGGGAGGCTGCGCATGGACGGCCGCCGCTCTCCCTGCACGGGGTAGTCTGCCGGTTGCGCCTCGATCGCAAATCCCCATCGCACGTCCGACGGGCGAATCGTGAGCTAAGTTACTCTAGCCCGGCGAGTCCACGGTGGACCCGCACCTGCGGCCCTCGTTCCACATCAGGAGACTGGCAGTGAAGACTCTCGTGACGGTATTGCTGGCGGCGGTGGTTCTGGTCGGTTTGTGCTCGGTCGGCGCGGCAGCCGACTCGGGCAGCAAGGATGAAGCCACGGCCCTGGTCAAGAAGGCCATCGATTTCTACAAGGCGAACGGCCGGGACAAGGCCTTCGCCGAAATCAACAACCGCAAGGGTCAGTTCGTCGACCGCGATTTGTACGTCGTCGTCTACGACATCGACGGCAAGTGCCTGGCCCACGGCTCGAACGCCAAGCTGATTGGCCAAGACCTGATCGCCGCCAAGGACGTGGATGGCAAGGAGTACGTGAAGGAGCGGGTGGAGATGATGAAGAAGGGCGCCTCGGGCTGGCAGGACTACAAGTTCCGCAACCCGACCAGCAATCAGATCGAGCCCAAGAGCATGTACATCGAGAAGCACGAGAACCTGATCTTCGGCTGCGGCGTGTACAGCAAATAGGCACTTTCGCGTCGGAACTAATCAGGGATCGCCCGAGCATCGTTCAAGGCGATAGTCGGGCGGTCCCCTTTCCGAAACCTCCGCGTTGAACGTGTGCAAAACCACACGACTTTCGCTTGCCGCTTTGCCTCTTGGGCGACGTAATCCACTCCGTCACGTCGTGCGGAATCACCTCGCGGGCCAGGCGATAGCCCCGGAACTCGCAGAAGCTCATCAGGTAGAAGTTGTAGTTCCGATAGGTGTCATCGGATTACTTCTTCCTGCGGGCGAATTCCAGAAAGGCTTCCGCCAAGTCGCAGACGCGGGCGTCGTGGGCATCCGGGCGTTGCGGCCGAACGGCCATCAACTCGTGAAAAGCCCGCTCCGCATCAGATTTGTTCTCCCTACCCCGGGCCAGACGGATTTTCTGGCCGTTCAGGGTCACCATCCACCAGCGCTGGGAGAACTTCACCGGCAAGAAGGCCCAACGGGAACCAGCCGTGGCGCCCGCCGAGATTGCGGAGGCCGTGGCATGAACCTCCAAGGTCCGCTAATCCTCGAGGTTCTCGGCGGAAGTTCCGCTGACGTCCTCGGCCAAGACATTGAGATAGGCGCGGTAGGCATAGACCCGATCCCGGCGTCGACCGGTGATCTCTTCGACGATGCCGGCCCGTGCAAGGGCATCGATGGCCTTCGCAGCCGTGGGCTTGGTGGTCCGAAGGAGATTGATGGCTGCCGCAAGCGTGATCATCGGATGCTCGGGCAAGAGATCCAAGAGGCGTACCGCGGGAATCGTGGCGGCCTTGTGCTGGAGGAGCGTCTGGCGGTCCCGGCCCAAGCAGTCGAACAGGCGGCGGGCCAAGTCAACGCCGTCGTCGGCCGCTTCGAGAACACAGCGGAGAAAGAAAGCCGTCCATCCTTCCCAGTCGCCGCGGGTGCGGACCTCCATCAAACGCCGATAGTATTCCTGCCGATGTCGCTTGAAGGCCAGACTCAGGTACAACAATGGCGAAGACAGCAGTCCCCAGTGCTCGACCAACAGGGTGACCAGCAACCGGCCGATACGTCCGTTGCCGTCGAGGAAGGGATGGATCGTCTCGAATTGCACGTGCGCCAACCCGGCACGAACGAGCGGCGGCAACGAGTCCTTGCCGTGAATCCAACGCTCGAGCGCAGCCAGTGCCTCGGGAACCGCATCGGCCGGGGGAGGCACGAAACGGGCATTGCCTGGCCGGCTGCCGCCAATCCAGTTCTGCGAAGTGCGGATCGTTCCAGGTTGTCTTTCGGCCCCCCGCACACCTTGCATCAAACGCTCGTGGGCCTTGCACAACAGCCGGCTGCACAAGGGCAGGCCACCGCTGCGCTGCAACTCGCTTCGCGCCCAGGACAAGGCGTCAACGTAATTGCAGACTTCCTGGACGTCCGCTGGGCGACTGGCTTGGCGTGTGGCTTCGTACACAACGACATCCTCCAGCGTCGCCTGCGTACCTTCGATTTGCGACGAGAGAACGGCCTCCCTTCGCACGAACCCATAAAGGAACCAGTTGGCGCTGGGCACCATCGCACCGGCGATGGCCAACCGCCCAAGGGACGCCACGGCATCGCCGTGGAGTTGGGCCAGTTGGCCCTCGAGTTGGAGGGGTGGTTTCTTCGGGGGCAGGGGGTGCGGAAGGAAGGCCCGCACACTCTCTTCCCCAAAGACGGTTGTCCGAAACGTGCCGGTAACGCGTGTCATTGCTGGTCAAGCCTTCTTTTCTAACCCGTGGCGGTAGTAAAGAATTCTTGCCTATGTTTGGTTGGTAGTCAAGTCCGCTTTACTAGGAATTGGGAGCCAACTCGGATGGCTGGACAGGCAATCAGCGTCTCCCAGAGTCTCGACGACCTCAGGCACGGCAACTTTGCGCGGTCGCCCGGGCCGGCGCTCCCGCGCGGCGAACTGATCAAGAACGTCCTCGGCGATGCCGTACGTGTTGCCGATCTTGATGGTCTCGATCCGGCCCAGTTTGCACAGCAGGCGGACCCGGCTGGGGTCCACGTTCAAGACGGCCGCCGCTTCCGTGGTCGTGTAGTATCGCATCGCTCACCTCCCTATCGAAAAGGCCTCGTGCTCCAGTTCGTCGCCGGTGTACGTCAGGACGCCGGCGTAGCGCTCGCGGATGGTCACTACCGTGCCCGGCAACTCGCGGGGCAGGCTGGCGAAGTAGAATCCGCCGTTGGTCTCACCGAAGCAGAGCGGGTTCCGCTCCGCACGATCAGCAGTCGCGTGGGGTTTCGCCAAAGACCGAGCATGGCCAAGTTGCCGTCGGCCACCTCAGCGGCCCGGGCAGCCCGCAGCCCGAGGGCGCCGGGGAACCGGGCCATCAACAGGCCAAGGACCTCGCTATCGCACTCGGTAGGCCCTTCTGCAACTGGCGGCCGGCTCTCTGAGCGAAACCGACCCACTCGCCACCTTCTGGAGGGAAAGACCGGGTCGCGCTACCGGCCAACGTCATTATCACGGCGCCGCCTGAAAGCGCGCAGAGTACAACTTACACCCGAGGCGGTTGCCGTCTTGGCCGACCCAGAACCGCGCAAAAAACAGGCCTCCACAGGTGGGGCAGGAACCTGGGGAGGCCAACCCGCTGGAGCTTTCGCCCCAGCAAGATTATGTCGATGTTGGGAGTTTCGGCCGTTTTCAGGTCCGGCCGTGAGCCAAACCCGTTCCCGCAAGCCGCTGCCGAGCGTATACTTGGATGCTCGTGCGGGCCCGCGCGGATATGCCGATCCCGTGCATTTTGTCGCTTCACCCTCCAACGGAGGTTCGCCCTCTTATGTTGCCCAAATTGACACTCAAGATCCTGATGGGATTGCTCCTGGCCGCACAGGCCGTCACGGCCGCCGAAAAGGCGACGGAGAAGCCGCCTGCGGGCAAGCCGAAGAAGAAGGACGAGCAGTTCATGCGCCTGGTGCGCGACGCGGCCGAACGGCCCATCGGGCTACAGACGGCCATCGTCCGCTACGCCCCGGCCGACCCGACGAAGCCGGGGCCCATCGTGGACCTGATTGCCGCGGTCCACATTGGCGAGCGGGCCTACTATCAGGAAATCAACAAGGCCTTCGAGTCGTACGACGTGGTGCTCTACGAACTGGTCGCGCCCGCAGGAACGAAGATCCCCAAAGGCGGCGGCGAAGGAAGCGGCAGCTTCGTTTCCATGATGCAGAAGGCCATGAAGGACATGCTCCAACTGGAATACCAGTTGGAGATCGTCGATTACACGCGCAAGAACCTGGTCCACGCCGACATGTCGCCCGAGCAGTTCTCGCGCGCGATGCGCGAGAAGGGCGAGAGTATCTGGGGCATCATGCTGCGGATGATGGGCTATGCCATCGCCCGCCAGGCCAACGAGCCGGAGAAGTCGACCGACGCCGATCTGCTGTTGGCCTTGTTCGACAAGAACCGCGCGCTGGCGCTGAAGCGGGTACTGGCCGAACAGATCGACGATATCGAAGGCTCGCTGCTGGCCATCGAAGGGCCGGATGGTTCGACGCTCGTCAGCGGCCGCAACAAGGCCGCGATCGAGGTGCTCCGCAAGCAAGTGGCGGCCGGCAAGAAGAAGATCGCCATTTTCTACGGCGCGGCCCACATGCCCGATTTCCAACAGCGTCTCCGCGCCGACTTCGGCCTGGCCCCCACGACCACCCGCTGGCTCACGGCGTGGGATATGAAGGGGAAGAAGTGAGGGGCCGGGACCGGATGCAGAAACGGCCTCGCGCACCTTAGATGGTGCCATGCCCACGCTTGCCGTGGCCATGTCGAGAAACGGGGCAAATCGCTACATGCCCATGGCAAGCGTGGGCATGGCACCCTTGCCAAGGACTTCCCGCAACGGGAACTCAATAAGGGTTGAGCATCTCCTTCACCTGCTTCGTGCCCCAGATGATCGCCTCGTCGATCACGCAGCTATCGGGCACGTCGATGCAATGCACGAGCGTGCGCGCGAAGTCCTCGGCGCTCGGGTAGCCGTCGAGCCAGTCGCTGGCGATCCCGGCGGCGTCGCAAAAATTGGTCCGCGCGGCGCCGGGCAAGAAACTCGTGGCCTTGCCGCCCCACGCGGCCATCTCCTTGTGCAAGCAGCGGGTGAAGCCCACCATGCCCGCCTTGGCAGCCGTGTACACGGCCCACTGCGGCCAGGAATAATGGGCGCAACCGCTGGAGACGTTGACGATCTGTCCGCTGCCCTGCGGCTTCATCACCTTGACGGCTTCGCGGCAGCCCTTGATAACCGAAACCAGATTGATGTCCAGCACGGTGCGGATCGCGTCGTCTTCCATCTCCGCGACTTCGGCGATCTTCACGCCGGCGCCGTGGTTGTTGACCAGCACGTCGAGACGCCCGAAACGCTCCAGCGTGGCCCGCAAGAGCTTCTGCCAATCGGCCGACGACACGGCGTCGGCCTGCACGGCCAGGAGATTCGTGTCCGAAAGGTCCGCGGCGGCCCGATCGAGCCGCTCTCGGTTGCGCCCGGTGACGACCACCCTGGCGCCCATTTCCAGCAGAATCCGCGCGGCCTCGAGCCCGAATCCCGAAGAACCGCCGGTGATGACGACCACTTTCCCAGCGACGTAGTGTTGCATTTCCGCTCCCTTCATAGCCCACGCGATCCAAGACGTCTCATTGCGAGATTTCGTGTGCTATTAGACAAGAAGCGGAAAGGATGTCAAGATCGGCGGCCCATCTGCTTGTAGGACGGAGTACCACTCTGTCTTTTCTGCGAGAAGTATTATTCCGCCCTACGTCAGATGAAACATGAGGGACGGGGTCGCGAAAAAAGGGCACGGCGACGCAATGTTCGCCGTGCCCTATGGTTCTCGATTGCCGCCGATGCGACTACGCGTCGCGCCGCAGCACCCAACCGCGATCGGTGCTGACGAACCGGTAGGCGCCCTCACGCAAGAGGACGCGGGCAGTGCCGAAGCCGCCGCCGCGGTCGAACTCCAAGGTCCGCGGTCCGCCGAAGTGCATCTCCCGCTCGGTCCCCGGCGACAATACGTACCGCGTCCCATTGATCTGGAAACTGAGCGTCGCGCCGCTCTCCTCGGGATTGAGGATCGTGACGCAGATCGGCGCCGGCGCGGGATTCGCCGGCAGCGTCGCATAGATCACCGGCTGCCGGTAGACGACGGTCGGTGTCGGGGACACTACGATCCGAGTCGCGACCGGGTAGGGCCGCACGACGACGGGGCGCGGATACACGCGCAGAAGCGGTTGGGCCATCGCCGATCCGCACCAACCGATTCCGGCCACAGCGGCCAACAAACCACACGTCACTTTGTAGCAGGTTGACGCTCTCATCGCAAATCTCCTGTAAGCAGAGGGGGCTGGGTCACTTCACCCTCTACTACGCAGCGCCGCGGCCGGTGTGACTCACCGGGCGAAAGAAAGAACGCAGGGGCAGCACGTACTTCTCTCCAAAGTAGGACAGAGCACTGCTCCGTCTTCTTTGGGGTGGAGCAATGCTCCGTCCTACGTGGTGAAAGACGTGGCCCTTTCTGCACTTGCGATTCAGGCTTCAACCCGATTCCGGCCGGGCCTATTTCGCCGGCTCGAGCGTTGCCGTGAAGCCGCCGTAGGGGAGCATCTTCACGGCAAATTCCCCGCCGGCGTCGACCCGCTGCGAGTCGCTGGCGAAGGTCTTTGCGTCGGCGCCGTCGCCGATCCGCGTCAGGTCGTAGCGGCCCGCGGCCAACCAGGCCCCAGGCTTGATCCGTTCTTCGCGGGGTTTGTTCTGGCCGTTGACGCCGGCCAGATACCAGGTATCACCACGGCGGCGGGCCAGAACGACGAACTGGCCCGGGTACCCGGCCACGAAGCGGGTGTCGTCCCAAGCCACGGGAACCTGCTTGAGGAACTCCTTGGGCGCGCGGGGCAGGCCGAGGTACGCCTCCGGCTTGTCGGCGAAGTGCAGCCAGCCGCTCTCGAAGAGGACGCTCAGGGCCAACTCGTGGGCTGCAGTCGTGCGGTGTGGATACTTGTTGTTGGAAAAGCCCACGGGCGTGTAATCCATCGGGCCGACCACGTTGCGCGTGAACGGCGTAATGGTATTCTGCACCGGGGCGGCTTCGGGGAACTTGGGATCGAAGATATAGCACTCCTCGCCGCGGACCGCTTCCATCGACATCAGGTGCGGCCACGCCCGCTGCCAGCCGCGCGGCAGCGTGCAGCCGTGGAAGTTGAGCATGATCTGAAACTCCGCCGAGTCCTGCAGCAGGCCGTGGTACAGGCCGATCACGTCCTGCTTGTCGCTCTGGAAGAAGTCCACCTTGATCCCCTTGACACCCCATTTCTTCAGCAACTCGAACTCGAAGCGGCGGACTTCACGGGCGGTCAGCGTGTCGCGGGGTTTTTCGGTGACGATGTTGTGCGGGCCGCCGGAGTTGTACCACAGCAGCACGCCCACGCCTTTCTGCTTCGCATAGCGGAGCACGTCGTGAACGTTGCCGTTGTCCATGATGTCCCAGTTGGCGTCGATCAGCACGTATTCCCACCCCATCTCGGCGGCCAGATCGACGAAGTTCATCTGCTTGGCGCCGTTCTGTGGGCTGGGCGGGTCGGACCACCAACTCCAAGCGACGCGGCCCGGCTTGATCCAGGCCGTATCCTTCACCCGCGACGCCGCGGCAACGTCGGTCGCCAGCGTCGATTCGACAATGCCCGCCAGGCTGTCGCCGACCACGATGACCCGCCAAGGCATCTCCCACGGGAGCGTCGACGACGGTTTCACGGAGCCCTGGCCATTGCCCTCGGCCGGATCGGGCCACGCGATGCGATAGAGGCCGTTCGGGGCGGCGTTGGCCAGTCGCGTGCCGCAGAAGTTCGACCCAACGTCCGCCTCGGTGATCAGACCCCAGCGGCCTTCCGCGGTGCGGAAGAGCGCGGGAAACGACCAGCCCAAGCCCAGCGAGGCCGGCGTGCCCGCGGCGATGCCGTTCTCGTAGTAGGTCTCGTAGGCCGGGGCGTAGACCGTCGGCTTGTCGCTGGGGGCCATCCAGACCTTCGCGTCTGTCGGCAGGGCAAAGCCGGTGGCCTCCGATTCCAGCGTCTGCGGGGCCGTGCTGCTGCCCAGCAGACGATAGCGGAAGGCGACACCATCGTCGTACGCGCGGAGGTCTAGTTCCAGAAGTTGTCCGGCGGCGTTGCGGAACGAGAGGGTCTGATGCCGCGCGCGATTGCGGCACTCGCGGCGCTTGCCGTGCGGCATGGCGTAGGATTCCTCGATCAGCCGTTGCGGCTGCGCCTTGTCGAGGCGCAGGCCGGTGATGAAATCCTGTTTCGGCAAACGCAGGCCCAACGGGGAATCCTCCATCACCACGGCCCGCGCGCCCTCCGCGCCGTGTTCTACGCGGTACAAAAGCGAGCCGTCACCGGGAGAGCCTGCCTTGCCCGCGCGGTCGGCAAGCTGGACCGAGAGGCGGACCTGACCGTTGGGCGAGTCAATGGTCCAGTGCTCCGACATGGCCGGCTGGCTGAGAACCAGCGTCACCACCGCAGCCCAGCCGGCACAAGACCAGGACGTGCGGGCTCGCGGCGTGTTCGATCCAGTCTTGTTGCTACAGCGTCTCGGCATAGTGCTTCTCATCGGCGTCTTCCTATTGCCCTGCGGTTGCCTCGGCGTCTTTCGCCTCGGGAGTCAGCACCCCGACCGGCAAACGGCCGTCGGTGTAATAGCGGTCGCCGCCACCGTTGCGGCCCTCTAACTGCGTGTGGAAGCCGTCGATCCAGTAGACCTCCGCCAGCAGATCCGTCTGGGTCAAGTCGCCCAGCAGTTTGTCCCGCTCGGCATCGACGTCGGGATCAATGTGGTGGGTGATCTGAAGCGTTGTGTGACTGAGCCCGACGCGGGTATCGAACGTGGCTGCGCCGGCCCACAGGGGACGGCCGTTCTCGTCCAGCTTCTCGGACTTCCAGAAGCGAACGTGATGCCGCCGCCGCGGGTCGTCGCCGAACGGCTGCTGAAACGCCAAATCCTGCTTGCGCCCCCAGAGGTAGAGGCTGCTCACCGGGGCAGTGTCGTAGGAACGACGAAGAACCGTGCCCGCCGCGATACGCAACGAACTCCTCACGGTGATGGGATCGGCGGGCAACCACTCGGCCTTCAGCATCGCGCCGACGAGTTCCTCCTCGCTGCCAACCAGCGCGATGTTCAACGGATCGCCGGGAATGCCGTTGGCGGTGTGGGTGATGCGCGGCACTTCGTCCAAGGCCGGATGATTATGCCGGGTCGCCAATCGCCAAGCGATGGGCAGAAGGAAGTAGGCCGCGATCAGCCAAATCACCAAGCAGAACAGGGCCAATCGCCACCAGCGCCGGCGTTTGCGGGCGACTGCCGCCGGAGGTTCCTTGGTCGGAGCGGTTTCTGCATCTTCCATAGGCGGACTCCTACTGCGTCAACCGACCTGCGTCGACAGGTTGCGTTGGGGCGGCAGTTGCACTGCCGCCCCGGGGTGGCAGTGCAACTGCCACCCCAACAACGTACCATCCCGGGTCGGTCGCGACACTACTGCGGCCGCTATTTTGTCTTCTTCCTTTCCCCTCCACAAGTCGGCCGGGAGTCGATATAATGCAATGGGCCGGGCGCTGGCCTTCTTAGCCATTGGGGGAGTCGTTTATGAAATCGGTGTCACACATCCGCCGCGAGAGTGGGTTTACCCTGGTCGAATTGCTGGTGGTGATTACGATCATCGGCATTCTGGTGGCGTTGCTCATGCCGGCCGTGCAGGCCGCGCGCGAGGCTGCCCGCCGCGCCACCTGCTCAAACAACCTCTTCCAAATCGGTCGCGCGGCGCAACAGCACGTATCCCACCACGAGTTCTTTCCGACGGGCGGTTGGGGTTGGAACTGGGTCGGCGATCCCGACTACGGCTTCGCCGAGCGGCAGCCCGGCGGCTGGGTCTACAACCTTCTGCCGTACATGGAAATGGGGGACTTGCACGACTTGGCCAAGGGACAGACGGGCACCGCGAAAGGTCAGGCGGCCATCACGATGGTCCGCACGCCGCTGTTGGTGATGAATTGCCCCACGCGCCGCAAGCCGATCCTCTTTCGCTCGGTGTACGGCAATTCGATCAAGAATGCCACGCCCTACGGCCTGGGCACCGACGAGGAAGCCCGCACCGATTATGCGGCGAACTGCGGCGACTACGGCGGACGCAACGAGCGGTGGGGCGGGCCCAACAGTCTTGCTGCAGCCGACGATGCCAACTTCAATTGGCCCGACGTGACCAATTGCAACGGCGTCAGCTTCCAACGGAGCAAGATCACGCCCGAACAACTCATTTGCGGAACCAGCGCCCTGATTTTCGTGGGCGAGAAGTACATCAATCCTGACGCCTACGACACGGGCAAGGACGCCGCCGACAACGAAACCATGTACGCCGGCTTCGACAACGACATCTACCGTTCGACGTACTACCGGCACATGCGCGACCGCCGCGGTCTGACGGGAAGCACGCACCTCTGGTTCGGCAGCGCCCACGCTGCCGGAGTGCATTACGTCTTCTGCGACGGCTCGGTGCATCGCATCAGCTACACGGTCGACGGCGGCATGTTCGGCAGCCTGGGCGACCGTACCAAAGAGAACAGCGTCGATCCGTCGAAGCTGTAGCGCGTCCCGTAGGACTCTTGTTGGGGTGGCAGTTGTACTGCCACCCCGGAATCGGCGGCGTTCTTGGGGGGTGGCAGTACAACTGCCACCCCAACGAGATTTCGGCGAAGTCTTGGCAGGTTGGCAACCTGCCCCACGGGCCGCGCCGGCTACCGTTTCGCTTCCGCTTCTTCGCGGCTGGCCACCAGCGGGGATTCGCCGTCGGGGCGGCCGGTCTTGGCCAGCGCGCGTGTGGCTACGCCGGCCGCCAGTTCGGCGAACTGCTTGCGGACTTCCGGTTGCACGTGCGCAAGTTTCTCGGCCAGGCGCTGCACGCCGCGGCCGTTGACCTCCGCCGTCCGCGAAAGGTTGCCCAGGAACGCCACGGTTTGCGTGAAGTTGTTGTCGACCGTCCCGCCGACCATCGGATGAATGGTGCGGGTAAGCAGTTCGGCCATGCCCGGCTCGACGCTGATGAAGGCATCCAGCCGGTTGGTGATGTAGTAGCGGCCGTCGGGCTCGCGGACGTGGCCGGTCTTCAGCACCATCAGGCCGCGGCCCTTCACCTGGCGGATGATCGCGTTGCCGGCATACGTCCCCTCGACGTACACGATGTGCGTGTCGTGGCTGCGGTAGACGTACTCGAAGGTGGCGGTCGTGCCGTCCTTCTCTACGACGCGGTACTTGTCCGGCCCGATCTGCCGCACCTGCAACTGGCTGAGTTTGAGCACTTCCCAGATGTTGACCAGCACGTCGGGATGCCGCACGCAGAACAGGTGTAATTGCGGATCGCAGTCGATCACCCGCACCGGCAGGCGGCGGAAGGCGGTCACGTTGGCCAGCACCGCGTTGACTTTCGCTCGCGAGGCCGCATCGAGCTTCTGGAGGGGGATGCCGCGAACGGCGTCCTGCCGGGCTGCCGCACCGGTGCTCGCCTGGGCCGAGGGGCCGCGGCCAGACGACGCTGTCTCCGTCGGAGCGCAAGCGGCCCAGCTTCCATGCCAAGACAGCGCGGCGGCGGCAAGAATCGGCAGACAGCGGCGGATCATCCCGGGTCGCCTCTCTCGTGGGTCTGCTAGCAATGCGTTCATGTGCCCCCCTGCGGTTTCCCGCAACCCAAGTCGCGTCGCCCGCACGCTGTTGGGGTGGCAGTTGCACTGCCACCCCGGGGCGACAGTGCGACTGTCGCCCCAACGGATACCGTAGGACGAAGCACCGCTCCGTCACGGTTCGGTGACGGAGTAATACTCCGTCCTACAACGAGACGTACGCCCAGCGCAGACCGCGCGTAGCGCGGCCGCACCGACTCTGCGGGTATTGCAGATTATTCGGCCTTGGCGCCCGTGCCGGCTGAGTCAAAGTTGCCGCCCAGGCCGGCGGATGTCAAAGCGGGCAAAGTGGGCGCAATGAGCATACTGCTCTTGCCCCGGTCCCGCCGATTCGCCACAATGCCCCTTTCTTTCGTCAGGGATGAGGGAACGCGATGCGGGCATGGAAGGTACTGGTAATCGCGGCGCTGATGACGGCCGGCTTGATCACATTGGCCGTTGTCCTGCGCGGAGTGTCGGCCCGCTTCGTGACCCAATATTGGCTCGACCAACTCGATACTGTTCCCGACGATCGCGCACCGGCTTTGTTGGAGCAGATCGTTGCGCTGGATGAAGTGGGCGTCCCGATCCTGGTTGCAGCGCTGGGGTCGCCGCGGGAGGCCGTCTCCCGCGCGGCCGCCGATGTGCTCACCGAGCAACTCCATCGCTGGCAGAACCAGCCGAGCCAGGCCAACTTGCGCAAGCAGACGGCTCTTGCGGTGGCCCTGTCGGAGCAAGTATCGGCGTTCGGCCCGATCGCACGTCATGAGGCCGGGCAACTGGCCGCGCGCGTGCTGTTGGTTCTTCCCCAGGAACAAGCGGTCGACCGCAACCGGCTCATTGCAGCCTGCGAGAAGGTACTTCAAATCGCGGCGGCCGGACAACGCGAGCAGCCGTTGCGCGACAAGCCTGCCACTGTGGCCGCGGCGGTCCGGCCGCGCGACCGCGTGGAGCGGCGACACGATCTCCTGCCGCCCGAGGATTCCATTCCGACGTTGGCCCAATTGCCCGGCGGCGGACTGCCCGTCGCAGGGCTGGAAGGGGACGGGGCGCGGGTCTCGCCGGAAGGCACCGGCTTTGCGGCGCGAGGTGATGCGAGACCGCTCCCCGTCCCCGTTCCGCCACGAGTGCTGCATCCGCTGGCCGACTCGCGGCCGCTAGAGACGCGGCAGGGGCCGATGAAGCGACTTGTGCTCGGCGACAAGAGTGCGACCGAGGCCGCAGACGTGCTGCCACCGACGGTTGTCCGGGCCGCGCCGCACGGCACTGCCGGCGTGCAACGCGCCAGCGATCTGATCGGCGCTGACACGGTCGAGTTGATGCGGCAACTACAGGCGACCGACGAGTCGGCGGTGGCGGCCGCCCGCGCGGAGTTGATTCGCCGCAAGTTCACGCCGGCGCATCTCGAAGCGGCTCGCCGGCTGTTCCATGCCGATCCCGAGGTCCGCAAGGGACTGGCGCGGACACTTCCCGAAACGCCCGGCCTCGACGCCGTTCCGTGGCTGCTGTGTCTGAGCCGCGATCCCGAGGCCGACGTGCGTCTGCTGGCCGTGACGCTCCTGGCGACGACGGCCGATCCGGCCGTGCTGGAGCAAGTCGAGACTATCGCCCGCAACGATTCCGACCCGCGCGTGCAACAACTGGGCGAGCGCCTCGGGCGGCCGCGCAGCGCGCCGTAGACGCAGCGGTCAGCCTTCGTCCGCACAACCGGGCGCGATCGCGGAGGGCGCTTCCTCATTCAGATGTTGGAGCAGGCGCGCCACGCTCCAACCCGACGCCGGATGAAGCATCGCGCCGGCCACTTCCGCCGCCGGTTCAAGTACGAATCGCCGCCCTGCCATGCGCGGGTGCGGCAGGACGAGCGTTGGCGTGTCGAGCACGAGTTGCCCGTAGAGGAGCAGATCCAGGTCGATCGTGCGCGGTCCCCAACGCTCGGTGCGGCGGCGGCCCAGATCGGCCTCGATGTGTTGCAACACATCGAGCAACTCGTGCGGCGCAAGCGCGGTCTCCAGCAGCACCGCGCCGTTGAGAAATGGCGGTTGTTCCGGCGGCCCGCCCACGGGCGCCGTCTCGCGCCATTGACTGACCGAGCGCACGTGCAGCGCCGCGTGCCGCCGCAGGCGCGACACGGCGGCTTCGAGATTCTCCCGCCGGTCGCCCAGATTCGAGCCCAGTCCGATGAGGCAGGCAACCATGCCGATCCGCTTCTCCGACGAAAGCCTTGAGGGGGGCCATCCGGGCCGCGGCCGTGTGGCGCCGACAGTCGTTCCCTGCGGTTGCGCCCCTCAAGCCTTCGTCCGGCCGCCCGCCGGTTGCCCGGCCGACGGCCCATCTGCTCGACCCCCTCTGCGCAGCCAGCACGGACGGGCGCCGCGGCCTCACTCCCGCGGCGACGTGACGCCGTGTCGCGTCATCCTTCAGCCCCCATGAACCTTAGTGAACTCGCCAATCAATGACGAGGCTGACTTGCAGAGCGGAACGGTTTAATGTCTGCCGTCATTGTGCGAAAATGCTCGCCCTTGTCAAGCAGGCGGCGCGCGAGTTAGCGAAGAATTTCTGAATTCGCTCCCTTCGGGGGCGCGGCGAGCGTTTTCGGTTTGGCGTTGTGCGGCTGCGACGTCTGCGGTTCGGCCGGAACCGGCAGCGGCTCGGCTTCGCGCGGCAAGGGGCGATGCACCGCGAAACCCCCCGTTGGCGCGCGCGACTTGTGCCACGGATAGTCGAGTTGCCGGTAGTAGTCGAAGTTCTGGCGATAGTAGTTCCCGCGATAGGCCAAGTACGGGTGCTTGAACCAACTCCCCATCGGATCACGCAGGCAGCCGGGCGAGTAGTCGCTGTGCAAGACGTACCCTATCCAATGCCGCACCGGCGCCGAAGTGGCCTGACGCCAATCAACGACCGGCCCGGCGGGGCTGTTCTCGCCACGGCAACGGACGCCCTCGTACTGTGCGGGTGCAGCAGGCGCGTAGTCTTCGGCTTCGGCCGGGTGCGGGCCGCCACCAACCAACAACAACGTCATTAGGACTGCCTGCATGAGAAGCCTCCTTTGCTATGGATCGAGGATCGGCCTGGCACAATCGGAACGTCCAGTCGAACTGATACGACCGGGAACGATACCCCAGATAGCCCCGTTTGCCAGGTTGTTGTGTAACGGGTTGAAAAAAGGAAGCGCGGCAGCAGGTTCGCACTGAATTTCCAGGTCAAGCGAAACGTTGCAAGCGATTGCTTCACAATGAGTAACGACAATCTGATTGCCGTGCATGCATAGCTGGCACGCTATGTGCATCCCTGGATCATCATCCTGAAATCGACACTCGATCTCCCGAGGACTGCGAATGAGACGCATCGTGTTGGGGTTGGCAACGGTGTTTGTCTGCGGGACGTTGTTCAGCGCGGCCACAGGCTTTGCGGCGTGGCAGGTATGGCAACTCAACGCGCTGCTCTATCAATCGGCTGTGCCGGGCGCCTTAGGGCCGTTTGCAGCCGCGCCCCCTTCCGCGTCGCCCGCACTAGGGGACGACGGCTGCAACCTGCCCGACGACGGCGAAGAGGCAAGTTCCGCACTGGCGGCCTTGCCCTACACACCGGAGTTGGCCTCGCCACCGACTGAGGTCAAGACCGGTGAGCACAAACAGGTGGTCTTCATTGCCGTGGAGGCCGACGGTGCGCCGATCGAGGTCGGCGTGGACGAGGGAGAATAGGCGTCTGCGTTGGGGCGACAGTTGCACTGTCGCCCCGGGATGGCAGTGCAACTGCCATCCCAACGAGCCATTGACGGCCTGGAAAGGCCGTCCTACGGTCTACTCGCGACAGATCGCGGCGAAACGGCCGAATACTCGCTGGGCCAGCGTTTGCATGGCCGGCAGCTCCTGCGGCGTGCGAGTACGAATTGCCTGCGGATAGATGTAGTCTAGCTGGGCCAATTCGCGGGTGTTGTCCGCCTCGTTCAACCAATCGTCAATCATCTCGGCCGTCATTTCTACGTGGAATTGCAGTCCGTAAGCCGATTTGCCGTAGCGGAAGGCCTGATTCCGGCAGTCCCGGCTGTAGGCCAAATGGACCGCGCCGGCCGGCAGGTCGAACGTGTCGCCGTGCCATTGGAATACGGTCGTGGCCTGCGGGCAACCGAAGAAGAGCCTGTCTGTGGCGGCTGCGGGCGTCAATTCCAGGCCATACCAGCCGATTTCCTTGCGACCGTTGGCGTACACGCGCGAGCCCAGGGCCTTTGCCAGGAGTTGCGCGCCAAGGCAGACGCCGAGCACCGGCACTTCGGCCTCGACCGCCTGCCGGATCCAGCCGACTTCGGGAGCCAAGAACGGATAGCGGTCGATCTCGTCAACGTTCATGGGTCCGCCGAGCACCACTAGCCCCGCTGCCCGCTCCAGTTCGAGTCGCTCGGGCACGGCGTTGTAGAGATCGACGTAGCGGAAGTCGAGACCGGCCGCCGTCAGGGCCGGGCCTACCGTGCCCAGCATTTCGTGCGGCACATGCTGAAGAACGAGAACCGTTTTCATCGTGGATTCGCCCCTTTTCCCCGTTGCCCCAGTTTGTTACGCTACAGTATCATGGCTATCCACTTGGCACGGAAGAACCATTTGAATGCACCGAACGCCGAAGGGCAAGGGGACTTCCGGCCCACGGCAAACTGGGCAAACCTGCGACTTCGGGCGGACTTACTCCGCCGGGTGCGGGACTTCTTCCACGCGCACGGCCTGCTGGAGGTCGAAACGCCTATCCTCTCGGCCGACACGGTCGTTGATCGGCACCTCGATCCGTTCGGTGTCGAGATGCCCGCCGGGCGAATGTGGCTGCAAACCTCGCCCGAGTTCGGCATGAAACGCCTGCTGGCCGCCGGCGGGCCGGCGATGTACCAGATTTCGCGGGTCTTCCGACGCGACGAACTAGGCCGCCTGCACAATCCCGAGTTCACGCTCGTCGAGTGGTACTGTCCGTGGGGCAGGTTGCCAACCTGCCGCGATTCAGGCAGGTTGGCAACCTGCCCCACGACGGAAACGGCCGAGCACAGTAGCTATGCCGACGGCATGGCGCTGACCAGCGACCTGTGTGAAGCACTGCTGGGCCGCGGGCCGGCCGACCGCCTCAGCTACCGCGAGGCGTTCCAGAAATACGTGGGCCTCGATCCGCTGACAGCCGAGACCGGCGAGTTGACCGCGGCAGTCCGGCGGCTCGGAATCGCCGCCCCGGAAACCCTGGCGTCCGACGACCGCGACGGCTGGCTCGACCTGCTGTTGACCCAACGGGTGCAGCCGCACCTGGGCATCGACCGGCCGGCATTAGTTTACGACTACCCGGCCAGTCAGGCGGCCTTGGCCCGAATTCGACTAGGCAATCCGCCGGTGGCCGAGCGGTTCGAGCTGTACGTCTTGGGCATCGAACTGGCCAACGGCTACCACGAGTTGACCGACGCGGCCGAATTGCGCCGCCGCAACGCCGCGGTAAACGCCCAGCGTGTGGCCGATGGCAAACCCGCATTGCCCCCGGAAGGCCGGCTTCTGGCCGCGATGGAGGCCGGGCTGCCACCGGCCGTCGGCGTGGCCTTGGGCTTCGACCGACTCGTAATGCTGGCCGCCGAGGCCAGGAGCCTTGCCGAGGTCATAGCATTTCCGTTCGATCGAGCATAGACTGGGGGAAGAGGAGAGGAGCTAGGAGTCAGGAGACAGGAGTACGGCCAATCTGCAATCATAAATCATCAGTCTGAAATCCCTCCAACCCCCAGCCCCGAGTCCCCAGCCCCGAGTCCCCAGCCCCGAGTCCCCAGCCTCCAATCCCCAAATCCCTACCATGCCCGACAAGTTTGATCCCTATCGTGAGGCCCTGGTCGTCGAGACGAACACCATCTGGCCGCCGGAATTCTCGCACGTGTTGGCCGACGCCGCGCAACGCACGCGGGTCGAGGAATCCCTCCACGCCGACGCGGCCCAGGCGGCCCATCTGGAATACGTCCGCCTGGCCACCGGTTTCTGCCGGCAGATTACCGTCACCGAGGCCGACGTCGAGCGGTTGAGGAGCCGCGCATGACGTCCGCGCCCACTGCCCCGCAGACCGTCCGCGTCAACCTGGCCGAGCGAAGCTACGA
>Ga0233425_10000992_pt1 | contig 67613 bp, 65 predicted proteins | sample Watercolumn_Towu_2_FD_181712 | JGI IMG/M metagenome (GOLD analysis project Ga0233425, IMG submission 181712) | Freshwater microbial communities from Lake Towuti, South Sulawesi, Indonesia - Watercolumn_Towuti2014_140_MG | ecosystem: Environmental > Aquatic > Freshwater > Lake | place...
CATCGACTACGGCTTCCACGCCCCGACCATGTCGTTCCCCGTCGCGGGCACGCTCATGATCGAGCCCACGGAGTCCGAGGACCTCGGCGAGCTCGACCGGTTCTGCGACGCGATGCTCGCGATCCGCAAGGAGATCGACGACGTCGCCGAGGGCCGCTGGGCGGTCGAGGACTCGCCGCTGCGCGGGGCCCCGCACAGCGCCGACTGCCTGCTCGGCGAGTGGGACAGGCCCTACTCGCGCGAGGAGGCTGCCTTCCCGGTGGCGACCCTGCGCGATGCGAAGTACTGGCCGCCGGTGCGCCGCATCGACGGCGCCTTCGGCGACCGCAACCTCGTCTGCAGCTGCCCGGCCCCCGAGGCCTTCGAGAGCTGAGCCGACGGCCGGGAGCACTCCGTCGGCTCCCGGCCTGTCAGGTCGACGACCGGCCGCGCTGTCACGCGGGGGTGCGTACCGCCGTCTCCCACGGCGCCGCGTCGAGCTTCATCGCCGTCCAGGCGGCCGCACCCGCGGTGGTCACCTGCGCGAGCAGCTCGCGGTCCAGCGTCTGCGCGGCGTCGTCGGTGCCAGCCTTGTAGCCGCTCTCGAGCGTCGCGACCGCTGCCCCGAGGTCGTCGAGCGCACGAGCGGCATCCGGGGCGCAGGCGGGCTGGTTCAGCTTCAGGTCGGCGAGCGCCTGGTCCATCTCGGCCCAGTAGGGCGACGAATCGTTGCTGGTCCCGACGTTGAGCCCGACGTAGTGCACGAACGTCACGAGGTTCGCCGCCCGCACCGCGAACTGGTCGCAGGACATCGTGGTCGGCGAGTAGGCGACGGCCGTGGGGGAGGTGCTCCCGGACGGCTCGTCGGACGACGAGCTGCAGCCGGCCAAGGGCACCACCGCCACCGCGAGCGACGTGAGCAGGACTGCTGCGGAACGAAGAGGACTGCGCATGGTGCACCCCTCGCACGGATGAGCCCGTGAGGTGCGGGCATTCGTCTCCGTGCCCGTCCTCGACACTACGCGCGCGCACGGGGCGACGCGCACCAGGGAGAAGACATCGTGAAACCCGTTCGCGCGCACGGGAAACCGTGCGTACCGTCCTGTGCTCGTGCGCGCCGGCCGGTGCGCACGTCCTCAGGAAGGAGATGCGCCATGAGCCCGACGCTCACCGACGACGGGTCCGTCCTGTCGTGGGCGTCGACCCTGGAGCCTGCTGCGATAGAGCAGGCGCAGCGGACGGCGTCGATGCCGTTCGTCGTCACCCCGCTCGCCCTCATGCCCGATGCCCACGTGGGCAAGGGGTCCACGGTCGGCTCGGTCATCGCGACCGAGGGCGCCGTGATCCCGGCCGCGGTCGGCGTCGACATCGGCTGCGGGATGGCGGCCGTCGAGACCCGGCTGACCAGCCACGACCTGCCCGACGACCTCGGGCGCCTGCACGACCGCATCCGCTCGGTGGTCCCCGCCGGCGTCGGCCGCGGCCACGAGCAGCGCGACGTCGACGTCATGCAGGTCGTCACGCGGACGCCGTCGACCGAGCTGTCCGCCGGGCAGCTGCGCACGGCGCGGACGCAGTACGGATCGCTCGGCTCGGGCAACCACTTCGTCGAGGTCTGCCTCGACGAGCGGGACCGGGTCTGGATCGTGCTGCACTCGGGCTCGCGCGGTATCGGCAACCAGCTCGCGGCGCACCACATCGAGGTGGCGCAGGGCCTGATGAAGGAGTGGTTCATCAGCCTGCCCGACCCCGACCTCGCCTACCTCGTGGCGGGCACGCCGCAGTTCGAGGCCTACGTCGCCGACCTGCTGTGGGCGCAGACGTACGCCGCCGCAAACCGCGAGGAGATGCTGCGCCTCGTCGTGGCGGAGGCCGAGGCCGAGCTCGGCGCCGACGCGATCGAGACGTCGCGGGTGAACTGCCACCACAACTTCACCCAGCAGGAGCGCCACCGCGGCCGGACGCTCTGGATCACCCGCAAGGGCGCGATCCAGGCCGATGCCGGACGCCTGGGCATCATCCCGGGCTCCATGGGCACGCGGTCCTACATCGTGGAGGGCCTCGGCTCGGCGGCGTCGTACGAGTCGTGCTCCCACGGGGCGGGTCGCCGGCTCTCGCGCAGCGCCGCGCGCCGGACGCTGTCCGTCGCGTCGCTGCGGGAGGCGATGGAGGGCCGGTCGTGGAACGCCGGCGAGGCCGAGCGCCTCGTCGACGAGCACCCGCTCGCCTACAAGGAGATCGACCAGGTGATGGACGACCAGCGGGACCTCGTGCGCCCGCTGCACACCCTCACCCAGGTCCTCAACTACAAGGGCACCTGAGCGGGGACCGACGAGCTGGGGGTCGGATCGCGTCGCAGAGGACGCGATCCGACCCCCAGCGGCGTCAGGTGCGGCCGTCGAGCTCCTGGGCGTCGAAGAGGGCCTGCTGCTCGTCGCGGTCGGCGGTCATCCAGGTGGCGAGCAGGACCGGCCAGCCGTCGCGGCGCAGCACGTCGACCACGGCGGGGTCGTCGTCGACGACCGCGACGACGGTGCCCTCGCGGGCGAGGCGGCGCAGGGCCTGCGGCTTGAACTGACGGGCCGGGCGGCGGTCGTCGTCGCGGCGCATCACGAGCCGTCCCTCGGGCAGGCCGTGGCGGCGCATCCAGTCCAGCGTCGTCCGCCGGTAGGTCTCGTTGCGGCCGGTGAGGTAGACGATCGCGTGCCCGGACGCCGCCTGGTCGTGGGCCAGCGCGATGCCGACGTCGAGCGGGCCGTCGTCGCCCATCGCGGCGAAGAAGGCCGGCCAGTCCTTGGGCCGGCGCTCGACGTGGTGGAGGCGGTGCCGCACGTCGGCCAGGACACCGTCGACGTCGAACACCGCGAGGGTGCGGCCTCGCGCCTCCCTCTCGGGAGGCTCCTCGTCGGGGGCGTCGGTCGGCATGCGGCGAACCTACGCCGGTACTGTCGGGGCATGGCACTCGACCTGGAGACCGTGCGCTCGGTGATGCCCACGACCGTGCCGATGGTGGGCACGCTGGGCCTGGAGTACCTCGAGCTGTCGCCGACGCACGCCGTCGTGCGGATGGCCGACGACGAGCGCTTCCGCAACCACATCGGCGGCCTGCACGCCGGCGCGATGTTCACCCTCGCCGAGACCGCGTCCGGCGCCCTCGTGCTCGCCAACTACGGCGAGATGCTCGACCAGGTGACGCCGCTCGCCGTCGAGGCGACCATCCGCTACCTGAAGATCGCGCGCGGCGACGTCACGGCGAGCGCCACGATGGGCTCGCAGGTCGACACGGTCCTGACGACGCTGCACGCGGGTGGACGGCCGGAGTTCCACGTCGAGGTCGAGCTGACGACCGGCGAGGGCGACGACCGCCTGGTCACCGGCAGCATGACGGTGCTGTGGACCCTCAAGCCCACCAAGCGCCCCGGGGCCTGAGCCGCTACTTGGCCGGAGCGGCCTTCGGCGGGCGTACCAGGCCCTCGAGGGAGATGCGCGCGACCGGCGCGTACGTGAGCACGGCCGCGGCCGGGCCGTCGGCGATCAGCTCGGTCGACGTGCCGCCGCCGATGCGCGACTCGCTGCGGTGGTCGAGGTGCAGCCGCACCGGGCCGGCCACGACCTCCCACGACCAGCGGTGCTCGCCCTCGTCGTAGTCGACGACCTCCCAGCTCGCCCCGATGTTCGGGATGACGCCGAACACGACGCCGGTGACGCCGAGGGCGAGGCGCTCCGCGCTGCTCTCGACGCGGCGGATCTGCGGCGCCCAGCTCGGCCACAGCGAGGGCACGGAGTACCGCTCCCAGACCAGGTCGAGCGGTGCCGCGCCGTCGGCGCGCAGGGTCAGTCGCACGGGGTACATCCTGCCGTCAGCGCCGGCGTCATGCGCACCAGGGGCACCCGCGCGGCCGGTCCTGCCGTGATCGCGGCGCCGCGCCCCGTACGGTGGTGGCCGTGAGCGAGATGACCGACGCGCGTACCGGATGGATGTCCCGCGAGGACCTCGAGCAGGCGCGCGAGCGCGTCCCCATGGTCTACGTCGACGCGGTGCCCGTCCGCACCGACGAGCGCGGGGTCGTCACCCTCGTCGGGCTGCTGCTGCGCGCGATGCCCGACGGCAGCATCAGCCGGGCCCCGGTGTCCGGCCGCGTGCTCTACGGCGAGCGGGTCCGCGACGCACTGATGCGCCACCTCGAGAAGGACCTCGGCCCGATGGCGCTCCCGCAGCTGCCGTCGGCTCCGCAGCCGTTCACCGTCGTCGAGTACTTCCCGGACCCCGAGGTCACCGGCTTCCACGACCCGCGCCAGCACGCGGTGTCGCTGGCGTTCGTCGTCCCTGTGCGCGGCGACTGCGTGCCGTCGGCCGAGGCGCTCGACCTCGTCTGGATGACGCCGGAGGAGGCCGTGAGCGACGACGTCGCGCTCGAGATGACCGGCGGCCAGGACCGGCTGCTGCGGCTGGCGATGGCGCACGTCGGCGTCCTGCCGTAGCCGTGGGCCACCGGATCACCACCGAGCGGCTGCTCCTCGAGACCCTCACCGCCGACGAGGCGGCCGCCATCCGCGCGGGCGACCGCGCCGGCCGCTGCTGGGCCGACGACTACCCGACCGACGGCGACGCCGTCGTGGCCGGCATCATCGGCGAGGCCGGAGACGCCTACGACGAGGAGGCCGAGCTCGGCGTCCTGCAGATCCGCCTCGCGTCGTCGGGCGAGGCGGTCGGCGGTGTCGGCTTCCTCTCCGGCGCCGACGCCGACGGCATCGCCGAGATCGGCTACGGCATCGCCGAGTCGGTCCGCGGCCAGGGCATCGCGACCGAGGCCGTCGCCGCCGTGCTCGGCTGGGCCGCCGGCTCCGGCATCACCGCCGTCGAGGCGGTCACCGATCCCGAGAACAGGCCGTCGCACCGGGTGCTGGAGCGGTGCGGCTTCGAGCGAGCGGGGGAGTGCGTGACCGACGACGGCCGGATGCTGCGCTGGCTGCGTCCCATGCCAGGCGGGCCCTCCGCCGGCTAATTCATCACGCGTGGACTTCGGCTCCGCGCCGGGTCTACGTTCGCGCCATGCGAGCCATGATCCTCAAGGAGCTGCGCGAGCTGCGCCGCGACCGACGCACCGTGGGCCTCCTCGTCGGGATGCCCCTCCTGCTGCTGGTGATCTTCGGGTACGCCGCCAACTTCTACGTGTCCAGCGTCAAGGCCGCGGTCGTCGGGCCGCAAGCCGAGCAGGTCGCGGCCGCGCTGCCGTCGTTCTTCGACGTCGTCGTGACCGAGCCCTCGCAGGGCCAGGCCGACGCCGAGTCGCTGCTGCAGGCCAACACCGTCGACGTCGCGCTCGTCACCGGCCAGCAGCCGGTGGTGGCACTCGTCGACGGCTCCAACCTGTTCGCGGCGCAGTCGACGGTGTCGGTGCTCAACAAGGCCGGCGACCAGGTGACGACGCAGATCCTCTACAACCCCGACCTCAAGACGTCGTGGGTGATGATCCCCGCGATCATCGGCCTGATCCTCACCTTCATCGGCACGATCGTCACGAGCATCGGCCTGGTGAAGGAGCGGGAGACCGGCACGCTCGAGCAGCTGGCCGTCATGCCCATCCGCCCGAGCACGGTGATCATCGGGAAGATCACGCCCTACTTCCTGCTCGCCTCGCTCGACATGGTGATCATCACCGTGCTCGGCATGCTGCTCTTCGACGTGCCGTTCAACGGCAACCCGCTGGCCTTCGCGCTGGGTGCGGCGCTGTTCCTGCTCGTGGTGCTCGGCCTCGGCGTCTTCATCTCGACGATCTCGCAGACCACCGGGCAGGCCATCCAGACCGCGTTCTTCTTCCTGCTCCCGCAGATCCTGCTGAGCGGCATGATCTTCCCGCTCGACGCCATGGCCGCCGGCGTCCGCTGGATCGGCTACCTGCTGCCGCTCACCTACTTCACGATGATCAGCCAGGGCGTGATGCTGCGCGGCGCGACCGTGGCCGAGCTGTGGCTGCCGTACCTCGTGCTGGCCGTGATGGCCGTCGTCGTCCTCACCGGCGCGACGCTGCGGTTCCGCCGCGACCTCGCTCCCGGACGGCGCCGCCGCCATGGCCACGCGCACCGGCACGAGGCGACGGCCGAGACCGTCGCAGCCGACGAGGGCGGGGCCGCGCGACGAGCTACGGCCTCACCGCCGCCTCGGTGGAGCTCGGCGGCCGGACGGTGCTCGACGACGTCACGCTGCGCGCGGAGCCAGGCTCGGTCGTGGCCGTCGTCGGCGGCGACGGCGCAGGCAAGACGACGCTGCTGCGCGCGCTCGTCGGCGAGGTCGCACTGGCGAAGGGCGCTGTCGACGCGCCTGCGCCCGAGCGCATCGGCTACCTGCCGGCATCGGCGGGCAGCTGGTCAGCGCTGACGGTGCAGCAGAACATCGACTTCGTCGCGGGTGTGTACGACGTCCCCGCCGGCGAGCTGGAGGCCCGGCGGTCGGCCCTGCTCGAGCGAGCGGCGCTGGCGTCGGCGTCGTCGCGTCCGGCGTCGCAGCTGTCCGGAGGCATGCGCCGCAAGCTCGGCTTCAGCATGGCCGCGGTGCATGCGCCCGAGCTGCTCGTGCTCGACGAGCCGAGCACCGGCGTCGACCCGGTGAGCCGGATCGACCTGTGGCGCCTGGTGACCCAGGCGGCGGCCGCCGGCGCGGCGGTCGTGATGTCGACGACGTACCTCGACGAGGCCGAGCGGGCCGCGTCGCTGGTGATCCTCGACCGTGGACGCGTCCTCGCGCAGGGCCCGGTCGACGACGTGCTGCGGGGGTTCGACGGCGTCGTCGTGCGGACGCCGGAAGCGGCGCGGCCGGAGTGGTCGTGGCGCCGGGGCCGCGACCTGCACGAGCTGTGGGACGCGGGCGCTGCGCCCGCCGATGCCGACGTCGTCGTCCCGGACCTCGAGGACGTCGTCGTGGCCCTATCGCTGCGGTCGCGGGCGGGGGTGCCGCTATGAGCACGCCCCTGCTGCGGGCCGCCTCCGTGACGCGGCGGTTCGGCTCGTTCACCGCCGTCGACGCTGTCTCCATGGAGGTCCACCGGGGCGAGGTGGTCGGGCTGCTCGGTGCCAACGGCGCGGGCAAGACCACGCTGATCCCTCTGCTGCTGGGGCTGATCGCCCCGACGTCCGGCGACGTCGAGCTGCTCGGCGCCCCGCCCGACCGCGACGGCCGGCGTCGTCTCGGCTATGTGCCGCAGGGCCTCGGCCTGTACCGCGACCTGACCGTGCGCGAGAACCTCGCGTTCGCGGCCAGCAGCTACGGCGTCGACCCCGCGCCGCTCGAGGGCGAGCTGGCCGAGGCCGCAGGCTCGCTCGTGCGGTCGATCCCGCTGGGGCTGCAGCGGCGGCTGGCGTTCGTCTCCGCGCTGGCGCACCGGCCGTCGGTCGTCGTCCTCGACGAGCCGACGTCCGGCGTCGACGCCGTCGCGCGCGCGGAGCTGTGGGACACGATCCGCGCCCAGGCGTCCGCGGGTGTCGGCGTGCTGGTGACGACGCACTACATGCAGGAGGCGGAGCAGTGCGACCGGCTGCTGCTCATGTCCGACGGGCGGCTAGTCGGCGAGGGCGACGAGGAGGCGATCGTCGGCGGCACCACCGCCGTCGCCGTCCGCACCGACGACTGGGCGCGGGCCTTCGACGTCCTCGACTCCGCCGGCGAGCTCGTGATGCTCGCCGGCCGGTCGATCCGCGTGGCCGACGGCGACCCCGACGGGCTGCTCGCCACCCTCTCGGCAGCGGGCCTGCAGGCGACGGTGGAGCGGGTGCCCGCGACGATCGAGGAGCGGATGGCTGTGCTGGCGCGAAGCGGGGGAGAGGCCTAGTGCCGCCGCGGGGCCGACGGCCGTCCGGCGGGCCGGACACGCGCGAGCAGATCTTGGAGGCCGCTCGGATCCTGTTCGCGGAGAAGGGCTTCGAGCGCACGACGATGCGCGCGGTCGGCGAGCAGGCCGGCGTCGACCCTGCCCTGATCGCGCACTACTTCGGCAACAAGGACGGCCTCCTCAACGAGGCGCTGGCGATGCCCGTCGACGTCCCCCTGCTGCTCTCGGACCTCGACCAGTCCCGGCCGGGCGTCGACATCGTCCGCCGGGTGCTGCACTTCTGGGACACCTCGCCACAGCTGCGCAGGCGCATGACGGGGCTGCTGCGCACGGGGCTGTCCAACGACCATGCCGCCGCGATGCTGCGCGGTGTGCTGAGCAGGACCGTGTTCGCCACGCTGTCGCAGCACGTGGCGGAGGATCAACGGGAGCTGCGCACCACGCTGGTGGGGTCGCACATCGCCGGCCTGCTCATGGCCCGCTACATCCTCAAGGTGCCGGGCCTGGCCGACGCCGACCCCGAGCAGATCGCCGTGGCGGTCGGGCCGGTGGTGCAGCACTACCTCAGCGGGCCGATCGCGACCGTCCCGCCGCGGAAGGTGCGCCGTTCAGGCTGAGGGCCGCGCCGTCCCGCGCACCACGACCTGGTCGAGCAGCTGCTGCGTGGCCCGGGCGACGTCGTCCACCGCGCGGTCGAACGCCTCGCGGTTGGCTGCCGACGGCGCGCGCATGCCGGCGATCTTGCGGACGTACTGCAGCGCGGCTGCGTGCACGTCGTCGTCGGTGACCTCGTCCTGGTAGGGCGGGCGCAGGGTCTTGATGCTGCGGCACATGGGTCCTCCTCGTCGGACGCCCCACCCTGCCACGGGCGGGCCGGGGGCGGTGGGCGCCGGGTGTCAGGCGGCTGCGGCGTGCTGGTCGACGAGCCCGACGTCGGCCAGCGCCGCCGCCACGAGGGCGTCGTGGCGACCGGCGGCGAGATCGCCGAGCGGGTCGGGTGTGTGCTCCAGCAGCTCGTCGTAGGGCAGGCCGAACGCGGCGCGCATCGCGAGCAGGCGGCGGCGCTCGGGGTCGTGCAGGTCGGTGAGGACGCGCGAGGCCACCGACATGTGGCGCACCCGGCGGATCCGCCGCGGCAGCACTACGGCCATGAGCACGAGGATCGGCAGCGCAGCGGTCACGAAGCCGACGATCCGGGCCACCATGAAGACGGCGTCCTCGCCCGACTGCCCGAGCTCGGCGAGGTTGCCGCCCGTCCCGTCGCCGGCGCCCGCGATCGCGTTGCCGATCGACTCGCCCACTACGGGCACGCCGGACACGGCGTCGGCCACCGACTGGAACCCGCCCTCGACAGTGAGACCGGCCTCCTTCACGCCGGTGGCCAGCACGGCCAGCGACCCGACGGCGTCGTGCACGACCTTGCCGATCCAGACGAACAGGATCACGAGGAGCACGACGACGATGTCGGACGCGATCTGCTTGCGCCGCTGCTCCGGCACTTCGCTGTACAGGCGGATGCTCATGCCCGGAGGCTAGGGGAGGGGTCGCGAGTAACAGTGCGAATGTTCGGTTTCGAGGCCTCGAAACCGAACACTCGCACTGTTACTCGAGCACCGTCACCAGATCCAGGCGACGAGCAGGGCGATCACGGGGAGCAGGCCCTGGACGAGGGCGGCGCGCAGCATCGAGGGCTTCTTGGCCAGCAGGATGACGGCGGCGCCGAGCATGAACAGCAGGCCGTAGACGACGAGGGTCGGGCCCTGCGGCTCCCAGCCGACGAGCGTGCCCACGACGCCGACGAGCGTGCCGAGGGCGAGGAACAGGTTGTAGAAGCCCTGGTTCCACATCGAGAACACCAGGCCCTCGACCTCCTCCTCGCGGACGCCGAACGCGCGGTAGGCGCGCGGCGACCGGAAGATGAGGCTCTCGAGCACCCAGAAGTAGATGTGCAGCAGCGCCGCGATCGCGGCCAGGACGAGCGACACCGTGGGCATGGCGCGACCCTAGGGCACCGGCGGCTCAGCCCGGATCGATCTCCTCGACCCGCCCGTCGTCCACGTGCCAGCGCCGGGTCAGCCGCACGGTGTCGAGCATGCGCCGGTCGTGGGTGACGAGCAGCACCGTGCCGGGGAAGGCGTCGAGGGCGTCCTCGAGCTGCTCGATGGCCGGCAGGTCGAGGTGGTTGGTCGGCTCGTCGAGCACCAGCAGGTTGACGCCGCGCGCCTGAAGCAGGGCCAGCGCGGCGCGGGTGCGCTCGCCGGGCGACAGCGACGACGCCGGCCGGCCCACGTGGTCGGCGCCGAGCCCGAACTTGGCCAGCAGCGTGCGCACCTCCGACGTCGGCCAGTCCGGCACCTCGCGGGAGAACGCCTGCGCGAGCGGCTCGTCGCTCTCGAAGGCCTCGCGCGCCTGGTCGACCTCGCCGACGACGACGCCGGAGCCGAGCGCTACGAGGCCGGTCGACGGCGGGATCCGGCCGAGCAGCAGCGCGAGCAGCGTCGACTTGCCCGCGCCGTTCGGGCCGGTGACGGCGACGCGGTCGCGCACATCGAGCTGGAGGTCGACGGGGCCGAGGACGAACGAGCCGCGCTGCACCGTCGCGGCCCGCGCGGTGGCGACGACGTCGCCGGACCGCGGTGCAGCCGCGATCTCGAACTGCAGCTGCCACTCCTTGCGCGGCTCGTCCACCACGGCGAGGCGCTCGAGCGCCTTCTCCGTCTGCCGGGCCTTGGCCGCCTGCTTCTCCGTCTGCTCCGTACGGAACTTGCGCCCGACCTTGTCGTTGTCGCGCTGCTTGCGGCGGGCGTTCTTCACGCCCTTCTCCATCCACGCGCGCTGCATCCGGGCGCGCGCCTCGAGCTCTGCCTTGCGGGAGGCGTAGTCCTCGAAGGCCTCGCGGGCCCGGCGGCGGGCCACGGAGCGCTCGTCGAGGTAGGACTCGTAGCCGCCGCCGTAGGTCGTGACGCGCTGCAGGCTGCGATCGATCTCGACCACGGTCGACACCGTGCGCGCCAGGAACTCGCGGTCGTGGCTGACGACGACCACGGGCGCCTCGAGCCCCTCGACGAAGCCCTCGAGCAGGTCGAGGCCGTCGGAGTCGAGGTCGTTGGTGGGCTCGTCGAGCAGGTAGACGTCGTAGCGGGAGAGCAGCAGCGCGGCGAGGCCGACGCGTGCGGCCTGCCCGCCCGACAGCGCGGTCATCGGCAGGGCGAGGTCGACGTCGAGGCCGATGTCGGCCACGACGACGGCGAGGCGCTCCTCGAAGTCGGCGCCGCCGAGGGCCAGCCACGAGTCGAGTGCGAGGGAGTAGCGGTCGTCGGCGCCCTCGACGCCGTCGGCCAGGGCATGCGCCTGCTCGTCGAGCTCGCGCTGCGCCTCGGCGACGCCGGTGCGGCGCTCGAGCTGGTCGCGCACGGTCTCGCCGTCAGGTCGCTCGGCCTCCTGCACGAGGAAGCCCACGTGAGCGGTCGTCGGCGAGAGCGTGATCGTGCCGGCGTCGGGCGCGCGCAGGCCCGCGAGCATCCGCAGCAGCGTGCTCTTGCCGGCGCCGTTGGGGCCGACGAGCCCGATGACGTCGCCCGGCGCGATCACGAGGTCGAGGCCGGAGAACAGCTCGCGGTCGCCGAAGGCGGCGGCCACACCTCGGGCCTGCAGGGTCGCGCTCATACCCGCATCCTCGCCTGCCGCGGCCCGGCCCGACGAACGGGTTCCCCGGTGGTGCGGCGTCAGGCGTGGGCGGTCTCGGCGGCCGACTCCTCCGCCTCGCGGGACGTGGTCGGCCGGGTGGAGAGGTAGGAGCCGAGGAGCACGAGCGGGAAGCCGATCGCGACGCCCCACGTGAGCGGCTCGGACAGGATGAGGATGCCGAGCAGCACGGCGACCGCGGGGTTCACGAAGGTGATGATCGTGGCGCGCACCGGGCCGGCCGCCGCGATGAGCTCGAAGAACAGCACGAACGCCAGCGCGGTGCAGACGAGCGCGAGCACGAGCACCGCGGCGATCACCTGGCCGGACGGCAGCCCGCCGGCGAGCTCGGTCACCGTGAACGGCGAGTAGACGATCGCGACGAGCGAGAGCGACAGCGCGATCACGCCCATCGTGGGCACGTCGCGCAGCTTGCGGTCGGCGATCGCCGGCGCGACGGCGTAGAGCACGGCGACCGTCAGCAGCTCGACGACGCTGAGCGGGTCGGCCGTGCCGTGGAAGGACTCGATGCCGACCAGCGCCGCGACGCCGAGGATGCCGGTGAACAGGCCGAGCAGGCGCACCGGTGCGAAGGCGTGGCGGTCGCCGAGGATGCGGGCGAGCACCGTGCCCACGAGCGGCACGGCGGCGATCACGAGGCCGGCGAAGCCGCTGGCCACCCGGAGCTCGGCGTGGCCGAGCAGCACCCACGGGATGGCCATCTCCAGGACGCCGAAGGCCACGACGTAGGGCCACTTCTTCAGAGCGGGCCGGACGGCGCCCTGGCGCCACGCGAGCGGTAGCAGGATGAGCGCGGCCAGCAGCGTGCGCATGCCCGCAAGTGCAGCCGGAGAGATCTCGACGACGGCGATCTTGATGAACAGGTACGGGATGCCCCAGATCACCGCCATGGCCGCGAAGAGCGTCCACGCCCGGCTGGTCATGCGGGCCGGCGCGGCGGCGGGGGCGGTGCTCACCGGGGGAGACTACGGCCAACCTCCGACGCCGGGACCGCGGGAATCGGCCGTCGTGGCAGACGTGGCGGGACCTCTGCGCACGTCGTCCGGATCGCTGCGGCAGACGGCAGCGAGGACGGGCCGGGACGCGGCACGGGCCGCCGCCCCGGAGGGCGGCGGCCCGTGCAGCCGAGCTGATGGGTGCTGCGGGTCAGGCGGCAGGGCGCTCCTGGAGCTCCGCCTGCAGCCACGAGTACACGCCGGGGATGTCGACGCGCTGGTAGCCGCCGAGGTACCGGCAGTTGTCGGTGTAGCCGTAGCTGGTCACCGTGACCAGGTAGCCGCCGAGGAACGACGGGCCGCCCGAGTCGCCGAAGCAGGTGCCGCCGGTGCCGCGGGTGTCGTTGATGTTGCCGTTCATCTGCACGATCTGGTCGGTCATCTTCTGGCCGGGGGAGTAGGCGACGCGGCGGATGAGCGGGTAGCTCTGCGGCGTCGGCTTCTGCGGGCCGGAGTCGGGCTTGCGCACCTCGGTGCCGTAGCCGACGAGCTCGAACAGCGTCTTGTTCAGGATGCTGGCGGGCCGGTACCTCTCGAGGAAGTTCTGGGGCGCGAGCGTCGCGGGCGCGATGCCCGTGACCGGCGTCGCCAGGTGGACGACGGCGACGTCGTTCCAGTTCTTGAGGTCGGTGAAGTCCGAGTAGTCCGGGTGGGCCTCGGCGATGCCGGCGACGTAGCCCGCGGCCTCGATCTCCGCCTGGGTGAAGCCCGCCTCGGGGTCGGCCGCGGCCGGCAGGCCCGATGGCGCCTGCTCGGCGACGACGCTCTTGAAGGTCACCAGGGTGTAGCCGTCGGTCGCGACGCAGTGCGCTGCGGTGACGAGCGTGTACTCGTTGACGAGGGTGGCCGAGCAGCGGTAGCGGCCGCCGTCCTCGTAGAACAGGATCATGCCGACGTTGGGGTGGGCGTTGCCGTCGGGCTCGCCGCCGGTGATGGCCGACGCCGGGACTGCGGTCATCGCGAGCGCCGCGGCCGAGGCGGCGAGCACCGCGACGACTCCGCGCAGGGTGGTGCGCATGGTTCCTCCGCTTCCTGCAGATGGCGCAGGGCAGGCCCCCTCCGGCCCGCCCTGCCAGGTGCCGCGACGCTAGCCGCGGGATGTTCCACGGTGAGGTGACGGCGGGCGTGCCGATTCTCACGGGCCGGACGTGTAACGCAGGAGGAACTGGTTCGCGGGGGATTGGCGGCCGGACGGCGTGATGCAGCAGACAGGGCATCCCGGCCCGCCGCATCCGCGGTAGGAGGACGCTGGGCGCAGGAGCCGGAAGGGGCAGCAGATGAGCGCCGTCGTCGTGTTCGAGTCCATGTTCGGGTGCACCCAGCAGGTGGCCGAGGCCGTCGGCCGGGGGCTGGCCAAGCACGTGCCGACCGAGGTGCTCGAGGTCGGCCGCGCGCCGCTGCCCGGCCCCGGTGTGGACCTGCTCGTGGTCGGCGGCCCCACGCACGCGTTCAGCATGAGCCGGCCGCAGACGCGCACCGACGCGCACAAGGACTCCGCGGACGGCCGGGTCGTGAGCGATGGACCCGGAGTGCGGGAGTGGATCGACTCGCTGCCCAAGCTGCGCGGCGCCCGTGCCGCCGTCTTCGACACCAAGGTGATGAAGCCGCTCACCGGCTCGGCAGCCAAGGCCGAGGGCAAGGCGCTGGCCCAGCACGGCTACGACGTCGTGGCGGTCAAGAGCTTCGGCGTCACCGGCAAGACCGGGCCGCTGGGCGAGGGCGAGCTCGCCCGCGCCGAGGCCTGGGGCGAGCAGCTCGCCGCCCAGCTCGTCCGCCGCTGACAGCGTCCGCTCCGTTACTCGTGCGCGCCTGATCGGCGTGCGTGCTTGGGTTGCCCGCGTGGAGATCACCGCGCAGCTGCTGCGCTCGGCGCACGGCGACGCCTGGCAGGTGGCGGGCCGCATCCGCGAGCCCCAGGGCGGCGGCACGGCGGAGCTGCCCGGCGTCCGGCTGATGGCCAGCGGCCTGCCGCACCCGCAGTGGAACAACGGCGACGTGCACGACATCGGCCTGCTCGACCTCGAGCAGGTGCGCGCGTGGTACGCGGAGCGCGGAGTGCCGTGGGGGCTGCGCGTCCCGTCAGGCGAGGCGTTCTCCCACGGACGGCACCTGTTCGCGAAGCGGCTCATGGGCCTGGCGGCCCGGTCGCTCGTGGTCCCTCCCGACGTCGACGGCCTCGAGCTGCGGGCCGCCGGGCCCGACGACCTCGAGGCGTGCGTGGAGGTCGACGCGGTCGCCTTCGAGTCCGACGCGGAGACCGAGCGGCCGTGGCACGTGGCGCATCTGGCGTCCGACGACGTCGACGTGGTGCTGGCGCTGTGGGACGGCCGGCCGGTGGGCACGGCGTACTGCCTGCGCAGCGACCTGTGGGCCGGGCCGACGGCCTACGTCGCGGGGGTCGGCGTGCTGCCGGAGGCCCGTGGCCGCGGCGTGGCTGCGGCGATGTCGGCGTGGCTGTGCATGCGCGCGTTCGCCGCAGGTGCGTTGTTAGCCCACCTCCACCCGGACGACGACCGGGCCGCCCGGGTCTATGCGCGCCTCGGCTTCACCGAGACCGCGGGCTTCGACGTCTACGTCGACGTCTGAAGGGAGGCGGCCTGCCGGTTCCGAGGTCGGCGGTCGCGGGCGGCGCTTACGATCTGCGGATGCCCGCCGATCCGGACGACAGCACCTGGGTGCGCGTGACGCGCTCGCTCGTGCTCGGCGCCGTCACAGCGTGGCTGGCGTCGGCGGGGCACCTGCTCGCCGGCGGGACCGCCGCGATCGACCGGCTGGTTCTGCTGCTCCTGGTCTCAGCGACCGTCGCGATGCCCCTGAGCCGGGTGTGCGTCCGCCCCTGGGCTGCTGCGGCAGCGGCGTGCCTCCTGCAGGCGGTGGCGCATCTGGTCCTAGATCCCGGTGTCGCTCTCTCGGCCGCGGCCCATGCCCATCATGGGGTTCACAGCCTCGGCACCGGAGACTCGGCGTCCGTGGGGATGGCGGGGTGGCACGCCGCGGCCGCCGCACTGGCCGGGTGGTGGCTCGCTCAGGGCGAAGGGACTGCGCGGCGTGTTGTCGCTCTGCGCGTGCTCCGGCCGCGCCCCCGGACGCGCATGCCGATCGTTCGCAGCGAGCCGCACCTGGCGGGCCTCCTGCGAGCACTCGGTGCCAGCGTCGAGCGATCTGTCCTGGAGATAGGGGCCCCCGCCGTGGCCGACCGGCGCCCTGCTGTGCGACGGGGACCGCCAGCGTTCTGCTGCTGACACGTGTAGCGGGCCGTTCGGCCCGTTGTCGCAGCCGACCCGTGCTGTCTCGCGGGCTCACGCCCGCGTCACCATCGCCCACCCCCGTCTCGGCCGATCCGGTCGAGGGAGTTGTCATGCCGTATCGCTCTCCCCGCGCGAGCCGCGCCGTCGCGCCCGCCTTCGGACCGGTCACTGCCGACGTGCGCGCCCGCTCAGCCCGCTCACCGCAGGAATGGGACGGACTCGTGCGCCGTCTCGGCGGCAGCGGGTTCCAGACCTTCCGCTGGCTGTCCACAGTCGTACCGGCGATCGGGCAGCAGTTCGTGCCCCTGGTGCTGCTCGCCGACGGGGCTGAAGCCGGGGTGCTGCCCGTGATCCTGCGCCGCAGCGGCATGCAGACCATCAACTGCGTGCCCTTCCCCGATGCGGGCCCCCTCGTGACGCCCCAGCACGCGGGCGCGACTCTCACCTATGTGCGTGAGCTGGAACGCCAGTCGCGGATCTCCAAGGCCACCCACTGCATCGCTGCTGCCGCTCCCGGTCCTGCGCCGGAATGGGCGGCCACTGCGCGCTCCAACGGCTACACGGCCGCGAGCAGAACCGCGTGGGTAGTGCAGCTCGGTCTGCCGCTGCCGGAGCTACGGGCTCGTCTCGCCTCTGGCCGTCGCGCCGGACTGGCGCGCGCCTCACGACGCGGTATCCATGTGCGCCCGGCCTCGGTCCACGAGGCGGGCCCTCTGCTGAGCGCGTGGATGGACGTCACCTTCGCACGGCAGGGCGAGCGAGCTCCCTATCCCCGCGAGGCCGTGACCGCCATCGCCGCCGCCTACGAGCACGGGCCCGCCCGACTCGCAGCAGCGTGCGGGCCGGACGGCGAGCCGCTCGCCATCATGGTCACCATCGGGGGATCCGCTGTGGCGAGCGGCTGGACCGTCCAGCGCCACCCGGATGCGCCTGCAGCGGCCTCGTCCGACGCGGTCGCGACCCTCTACTGGGACAGCATCGTCTGGGCGAAGGCCCTGGGGTACACCGCACTGGATCTGGGCGGCAGCTCGACTCCCGGTGTCGCCAACTACAAGCGAGGCTGGGGCGCCGAGCCCCATGCCCGGCTGCGGTTGACGCGGCTCGGCGGTCTGGCGATCGTCGCGACGGGGCTCCGGCGTAGGTCATCAGGCTGACGGGTTCACCTCGTCCGCATCCCGGGCGACGGCCACCGGTGCGGTGGCACCCTGGGGCTGTGCGCAGCGCCCTGGTGGCCGCGGCCGCAGCGGTGGTGCTGCTGGCCGTGCTCCCGGCGTCGCCGTCGTCGGCCGCCACGGCCCCGGAGCCGCCCGGCGGCAGCCCGGCCCTGCCCGTGCCCGGGCCGCCGCCGTTCCGCGGCCAGGGCTTCGCGATCGGCGACTCGGTGATGATGGGCGCCCGCCGCTGCCTCGAGCCCAAGGCCTGGACGGTCGACGCCGTGGGCAGCCGGCAGGCCGACGCCGTGGGCGACATCCTCTGGGCGAAGCGCGGCCGCCTGCCGCGCGTGATCGTCGTGCACACGGGGACGAACGCCGGCGTCGAGCAGCGGCAGTTCGACCGGATCATGCGGATCGTCGGCCACCGGGTGGTCGTCGTCTGGGTGACGGTCCAGCTGCCCGAGACGCCGCGCTACACCCGTGAGGACTCGACCAACCGCGTGATCCGCTCGAGCGTCCCGCGCTACCTCAACGCCCGGCTCGCGGACTGGAACGCGGTGTCGTTCCCGCACCGCCACCAGTGGATGTGGGGCGACGGCATTCACCTGACGCCCGCCGGTTGCCTCGCCTACGCCCGCCTCGTCGACCGCGTGGCACGGGCCTGAGCGGCGTCGGCCACCGCCGGTGAGCGTCCGGTCGTCGAGTTGGGCCGAACGGGCTACGGACGCCCGTCGGCAGTCCTACTCTCCGTGGTGACGGGCCCTCGGGGGCGTGGGCCCTTGTCCCGAGGGGGCCGCCATGGGGCGGACAGCTGCACTGCGCCGGGCGTTCATCGCGGGCGGCGCCATCATGACCATCGCGCTGTTCGGGTGGCTCGTGCTCGCGCCGCCTGCCTCGTTCGACCCGCTGCATACGCACCATGCGGCCGCGGCGTCGTCGACGACCGGTGTGCAGCCGGGCGCGGTCGGGCCGCGCACGCGGACGTACTACATCGCCGCCGACGAGGTGCTGTGGGACTACGCGCCCGACGGCCGCGACCGCGTGAGCGGCGAGCCGTACGGCGAGGACGCCGCGGTCTTCGTCGAGCCCGGGCCGGGGCGCATCGGCACGAAGTACCGCAAGGCGCTCTACCGCGAGTACACCGACGCCTCGTTCTCCACGCGCAAGAAGCGGTCGTCCGACGATGCCTATCTCGGCATCCTCGGGCCGGTCATCCGCGCGCAGGTCGGCGACACCATCAAGGTCGTGTTCAAGAACCGCACGACGCGGCCCGCGTCCGTGCACCCGCACAACGTGCTCTACACGAAGGCCGACGAGGGCGCGCCGTACAGCGACGGCACGTCCGGCTCGGCCAAGAAGGACGACGCGGTGCCGCCGGGCGCGACGTACACCTACGTGTGGCAGGTGCCCGAGCGCGCCGGCCCCGGCCCCGGCGACGCGTCGTCGATCCTGTCGATGTACCACTCGCACAAGGACGAGGTGGGCGACACCTACGCCGGCCTCATCGGGCCGATGATCATCACGCGGGCCGGCTGGGCGCGGGCCGACGGATCGCCCGTCGATGTCGACCGCGAGATCGTCAACCTGTTCCAGGTGTGGGACGAGAACCAGAGCCCGTACCTCGACCAGAACCTCGCGCGGATGCAGCCCGATCCTCTGCTGAGCAACGAGGAGCTCAAGGGCGACGACGGCTTCGGCGAGTCCAACCTCATGCACGCCATCAACGGCTACGTGTACGGCAACGGGCCGATGGCCGCGATGAAGCTCGGCCAGCGGGTGCGCTGGTACGAGTTCTCGATGGGCACCGAGGTCGACCTCCACACCCCGCACGTGCACGGCAACGTGTGGACCTCGGCGATGGGCATGCGGATGGACATGTCCGGCCTGCTTCCGGGAGAGATGGTCGCCCTCGACATGGTCGCCGACAACCCCGGTATCTGGCTGTTCCACTGCCACGTCAACGACCACATCACCGCGGGCATGATCACCCGCTACAAGGTCGTCGCCTGACCGCACCGCAGCACCCCGGCGATGGGGGTCGGAACGCGCTCTCCACGACGCGATCCGACCCCCATCGGCGTCGAGCAGGGGCGGCTGGCACGATCGCGGGGTGCCTGTCGACCGCAGCGAGCTGTGCGCCGTGGTGCTCGCGGCCGGGGCGGGCACCCGGCTGCGGCCGCTGACCGACGAGCTGCCCAAGGCGATGTGCCCGGTGGGTTCCCGGCCGCTGGTCGACTGGGCCCTCGACCGCGTGGCCCGCCACGTCGACGCCGGCGCGGTCGCGGTGAACGCGCATGGCTCGCAGCAGGTCCTCGCCGATCACGTGGCACTGCGGGCGCACGTCTCGGTCGAGGAGGGCGAGCGGCTCGGCACCGCCGGCGCGCTCGGCCGGCTGCGGCCGTGGATCTATGGCCGTGCCGTGCTTCTGCACAACGCCGACTCGTTCGTCGAGGACGACCTCGACGCGCTCGTCGACGGCTGGGACGGCGAGCATCCGAGGCTGCTGGTGCGCCCCGACGCCGCACGGTCGGACTTCGACGGCATGCGCTACCTCGGCGTCAGCCTGCTGCCCGCGCGCTACGTCGCCCTGCTGCCCGATGCGCCCGCCGGGCTCTACTCGCTCGTGTGGCAGCCGGAGCACGCGGCGGGCACGCTGGAGCTGGTCGAGGCGCGCGGGGCGTCGATCGACTGCGGCACTCCGGCCGACTACCTCGCGGCCAACCTGCACGTCTCAGGCGGCGCCTCGGTGGTGGATCCCACGGCGGTCGTGCTGGGCTCGGTCGAGCGCTGCGTCGTGTGGGCCGGGGCGCGCGTCGAGGCCGACGAGCACCTGGTCGATGCCGTGCGCACACCGCTGCGCACGGTGCTGTGCTCGTCGCCGCAGGAACCCTGACGGGGCCGGCGTCGTCGAGACGAGGGGAGGGACTACGTGGACGAGAAGGACTGGGTGTTCGACGACGACTTCGTCGCGGGCGCCCGCAAGCAGGAGGGCTCCGCCGAGGAGCGCGCCGACAAGGCCGCGCGCATCCGGCACGGCCATGAGCGCATGGGGGAGCAGGGCCTGCTGCGCGGCCCCCAGCCGACCGCGCGCACCTCGACGTCGTGGTCCTCGAAGACCCTCGGCATCCCGCGCTGGGCGATCGCGGGAGTCACCGTCCTGCTCGTCGCCGGGATGCTCGGCCTCGTGATCGCCCAGGTCCTCTAGCCGCTGCTCCGGCCCTCAGGCCGGGGCGACGAGCTGCACGACGTTCCCCTCGGGGTCGACGACGTCGAGGCGCAGCGTGCCCTGCCACTCCCATGGCTGCGCGTCCTCGTCGACCTGGCCGCCGCCGGCCGCGGCCCGTCGCGCGGTCGCAGCGACGTCGTTCACGGGGAGCAGCAGCTTGATCGGGGTGTCCTCGCGGCGCTCGGCTGGCGATCCGATCACGATCCCGGCCGCGACAGCAGGAGGCACCTGGACCAGGTGCAGGACCGATCCGGCGCAGCGGAGGTCGGCGCCGCCGTCATGGCCGCCCGCGGCCTCGAGCCCGAGCGCGTCGCGGTAGAACGCGGTCATCCGGTCGAGGTCCACGACGTACAGCACGGCGTCCACGATCCGAGGCTAGGCCCGCCGAATGCTCGATCAGCCCTTGCCGCCGCCCTTGCCACGTCCCTTGTCCTTGCCCTTCTCCTTCCCCTTGCCCTTCGCCTTCGCGGCGGGCACGGGGTCCTGGGCAGCGGGCGCTGCGGCTGGGACAGCGGCCGCGGTCCGGGTAGGGGCTGTTGTCGCGGGTGCCGCGCTCCGAGCGGACGACGACGCAGACGCAGACGCCGACGGGCCGGGCACGGTCGCCGACTCGGCGGCGCCGCCGCCGTCGGGCATCACGGCCGACCACACGACGCCCGCGCCGAGGACGGCGGCGAGCACAGCGGCCACCCCGAAGAGCGCGCGCCGGTCGCGCCGGCTGTCGACGGGATCGTCGTCGTCGAGCAGCTCCGTGGGCTCCCACGGCAGCAGCGGTCCGGGCTCGATCCGGGTCGGGGCCACGAGAGCCTGCGTCGCTGCTTCGAGCAGCAGAGGTGCTGTGGCCGCGACCCCCGCACCCACGAGCGCCGGCTCGCGCGTGCGGCTCAGCGCGTCGTGCAGCTCGTCGGCCGTCGGACGCAGCAGCGGCTCGGGGCACAGCGCCTTGTCGACGACCGGCCGCAGCGAGCGCGGCAGCGCGTCGAGGCGGGGCGACCCCGACTGCATGCGGAGGTGCACGACGTCGTGCCCGCCGGTGCCGAACGGCGAGGCACCCGACGCCGCGTAGGCGACGGTGCACCCCCAGCCATGGACGTCGGACGCGGGCGACGCCGGACGTCCCGACATCACCTCGGGCGCGCACCAGCCCGGGGACCCGAGGCGCGCACCGGGGGCGACGGGCTCGTCGACCGTGCGCACGAGCCCGAGATCGATGAGCCGCACGCCGTCGGGACCGAGCACCACGTTCGACGGCGTGACGTCGCCGTGGATGAGCCCGTGCGAGTGCAGTGCTGCCAGGGCTTCTGCGAGCGATGCCGCGATGCGCTCGACCTCGTCGGCGGGGAGGCCCGCACCTGCGGCCGCCTCCGCGACCGAGGGACCCGGCACGAACTCGGATGCAAGCCACGGCCGCGCTGCCGAGGTGTCGGCGTCGACCAGCCGGGGCACGAACGTGCCCTCGAGCGACGCGAGGTGCTGCGAGGCCGCGACCTCCGCGGCGAAGCGGTCGCGGAAGAGCCGGTCGTGGGCGAGGTCGGCTCGAACCAGCTTCACGACCACGAGCGAGTCGGCGCGGTCGTCGTGCCGGCCGAGGTACACCTCGCCCATCCCCCGGTCGCGAGCCGGCCGAGGAGGTGGAACCGCCCGACGCGGGCGGGGTCCTGCGTCGTCAGGGGAGTGGGCGCACGCACCCGCCCTCTCTACCCGTCACGGTGCGTCCTCAACCCGCTGACTTCGCGCGCTCGACCGCCGTCCGAAGGTCACACGGCCGCAGGAGCCTTCCTGCTGCGGAGAGCGCCGGAGACCGCGAACGCCAGCTGGGCGGCGTAGGCGATCAGGGCCCCGATGCCGGCCACGGCGAAGACGGCGGCCGAGGCCTGATCGTCGATGCGGCCGCCCGTCCACGCGGTGAGGGCGGTGTCGAAGGGGCCGCCGTCCGCCGCGTCGGGGACGGTCAGCGACGCCACGAGGATCGAGACCCACAGCGCCCAGCTCGCGACGACGTACGGCTGCCGCACGCAGCGCAGCTCGCGGACGTCCCGGTCCAGCCGCGTGACCAGGGGCGGGATCAGCATCAGCACGATGACGATGGGGCCGTAGATGACGCTGAGCACCGTCAGCCAGCCGAGGTCGGCGCCCACGAGGCCGCGACCGATGAAGAAGAACGCGGGGAGCAGCACGGCCATCACCCACTGGGCGACGGCGACGAACCGGCCGGATCGGGTGGCCTCCATGCAGCGACGCTAGCGAACGTGCGTCGGCCGGATAAGGCGAACAGCGAAGGCCCCGACCATCTGGTCGGGGCCTTCTGCTGTGTCCGAGGGGGGACTTGAACTCCGAGTTGGGCCCGCTTCGTACATGGCCTCGTGTGCCGTCATCTGCCGTTTGCGCAGGTCAGGCGGCCGCGATTCCAGTTTTTGTCCCGACGGCTGCCGCAGCGTCTCCGGCCTTCCGTGACCATTCTCGTGACCACGCCCGGAGCTACGTGTTCGCGCGCCTGACGCTCGACGACGATCGCACCGAGCAGGAGGTTGGCATCATGGAACACCAGTGTGCTCGCGAGAGAGGCGAACCAACGATTGGGCCATCGGACTTGGTCCCGCCTCGCAGCAGCCGTGCAGTTGCATGACGGCTCGCATCTCACCTTTCGCGCGGCGCGAGTGGGTGCGACCACGTATACGGCTCGACTGTTGGCCGTTCCCATCTCCTGGCATGTCTCGGCAGGCGGCGCCTGTTGAACCGGGCCGATGCGCGGGAAGTCGTAACGGGCACGGGACGTAGAACGATGTGGCGCTGAGCCTGACCTCGGCTTCTCGGGGCTGGATACAACCCGCCGTTGGCGCGGAGATCTGGGGTCGTTCGCTCCAGCACGTCGAACTGCCAACGCCGACCGCCTCAACCGCCGACCCGCCGCCCGCCATGCGCAGCTCCTCAGCCTTCTACGCGAGGCGACCGGGTGGTCCACGTGCACGCCCTGCCGCGAACTGTGTAAACGGGCAGGGGTGCGGGGAGATCCTGAGCCCAAGGGTCATTCCAGCGAAGCACGTTGCGATGTAGGTTCGCCATGTCCCCATCGTCCGACACAGGCCGACATCGGACAGCCGCGTCCGCTCTCCCTGGACCCGGCAACCCGGTGACGCCATATGTGCGCCGCGGCGGGGCCGGGCCGAGGCGTGCAGCGGCCCCGCCGCCACACTCAAGACGGTCGGGCGCGGGGCCGATGGGACGGGGGCCAGGCGGCATTCACGCCCAACCCAGCGCGTCGGACGCATCCATCGGGGTGGGGTGCAAGAGGGGCCGGGCGGACCTGGAGGGGCAACCGCACGGCCCACCACACATGCCCCGATGGTCGCGGTGTCGGAGGAGAGCGGACGGTCGGGAGCGCGGTGTCGCCACCGCACGCTGTGGACTCCCGGCCGCCCTGCCCGCCCCCCGGATCTTGCGGCGACCTCCGCCCAGTCCGAGGGCGCCGCACCCCGCACGGTACTCCGTGGGGGCCGCTGATGGGATGCTGAGCACCGGTTCAACGGAACCGGTGGCGTGCTGCGCCCCGCCCGCGGACACTGAGCGGTGGGGCGCAGGATCGACCTCGGGGCGGGAAGGCACGTGATCGCCATGGCCCAGCAGCGCTGCCCGATCTGCGGCGCACCGTCCACACTGCGCCCGGGCCCCGGCAGGATCGGCCGCGGCACCCAGCACCTCGACTGCGATCACCACCACGCCATGACCGCCCCGTTCGACCAATGGCTCGCTGCCTACTCCCGCCAGCTGCAGGCCGAGGTCGACGCATGGCTGCACCCCGCCGACACCGTCCCCGACCACCCCCACGACTGGCACCCCGTCGAGCGCCATCCCAGCCTCGAGGTCCTCGAATGCGCCGGCTGCGACACGCTCACGGTGGTCGACATCCGGGGGGCGGCGGACCCGGCCTCGAGGGGGGACTAGAGGCCGGGCCCGCTGGGCCCTGCCCAGGGACGGGCACCATCGCCCCCTTTTCAGGAGGCGCTGCGGTGATGTCTCGGGAGGCGCTGCGGTGATGCATGCCAGGTGCCCGACCTGGACCCCCCCCAAACACCGGAAACAGGTGTCAGGAATTCGGGATCCGGGTAACCCCTCGGTCTTCCACCAGACGGAGGGCAGCCATGACCACCCACGACAGCAGCATCCACCTGGGCGCTCCCGAGCCGTCGCTCGGCGCCATCACCACCACATGCAGCCACGGCAGCATGGTGATCCGTATCGTCGGCGAGTTCGACGACTGCCTGGCCTACAGCCCTCACGGCGACGCCGCACTGCTTGCAGCCGCCCACGCCACCGGCGACGTCCGCGTCGACCTCAGCCGCGTTGCCTTCATGGACTCCCGCGCCATCGGCTGGCTGATCCGGTTGCGCAACGCCATCACCACCACTCCCGGCCGCTGCGTCCTCGTCACGGACGCCTCGCCACGAGCGGCACGCACTCTCGAGCTCACCGGCATGACCCGCGTGTTCCGCTGGAACACCTGCAGCTGAGACGGGCCGGCCCCCGCGCACGACAGGGGGACGTCGAGGAACGGGGACCGGCACGACCATCCCAGGGGACCGAGGGGGGGGCTCCCAGGGACGGGGCATCAACCTGAACCCGCCGGGGCCCGCCGTCCAGCGACTTGAGAGAGTCCTTACCTCTCCACCGCTGCGGGCGGGGCCGTACGGCCCGCGCCGGCGCGACGGGGGTGCAGGACCGGACAGCTCGGCCGGCTACCCGCCCCGAGGTGGGACCGGAAGGCGGAAGAGCCAGGCCCGGGCGCAGGACCGACTCCCTGCGCCAGCGCAAGTTACCTGCCACCGTGTCCGATGCGGTGCATCGTTGGCTGGGCGCACGTCATCAGATCCCCCGCCGCAGCACGCCGGTCGGCCGTCGGGTCACTCCCCGTCCCCGTCCTCGCCGGGACCGGGCACCGTCCACGCAGTCGTCCCGAGCGGGGAGATCGCGCCCTGCGGGGCCCGTGGTCGTCCCCACCTTGTAGAGCGACGCCGCCACGCTCGCCGAGCGCACCGGCGTGCCGAGTGATCGTTGACCGCGAGGCCAACCCCTTCACCCCGCCCCTGCGCGACGCCTGCCGCACCTGCGTCGGGATCGAAGCCCATGATCCTGCAGCGTTGGCAGCACCCCGACCGCGGCGCCGGCATCGACGTGCCCGGCGACCGGAAGTCGGCCACGGCGGTCTGATCTCTCAGACGATGCAGCGCTTCGGCGGCGACGTGGTGGAAGGACAAGCCCGTCGAGTACGCCCTGTTCGCCGCAAGCGACCTCGACTGGGCCCTGGTGCGCCCGCCTTGCTCGTCGACACCTCCGCGACCGGGCGGCTCGAGCACGACGCCCATGCCTCGACACGCTCACCCGCATCGCAAGCGCTGGTCTCGCTGGGCAGGTCCGCAACGCCTTCTCCGCCCTGAGCCGGCTGCTGGAGGACCCCGCGGAGCTCCTGCACGCGCTGGACCTGACGGTGTCGGACATCCCCGACGCGCACGGCTCCTCCGCATGCGCCGCGGTCGTCGACCCGCGCCTGGGCCTGGTCCTGCACAGCGCGGCCGGGCACCCGCCGCCGCTGCTGCGCGACCGCAGGGGAGCGCGGGCACTGAGCACGGGGAGGGGCCTGCTGCTGGGCACCGACCCGGGCCTGCCCCGGCGCACCGGCTACCAGCTCCTCGATGGGCCCGGGGACCTGGTCCTCTACACCGACGGAGTGGTGGAGCGCCGAGGGCAGGACCTCGACGAGGGCGTGCTGGCACTGGTGTCGGCGCTCGCGCAGCCCGAGGCCGTGGCGGACATGCTCGTCGCTTCCGTCCCCGGCGGCGGCGAGGACGACGCCGCAGTCATCGCCGTCGCGCTTGACGCCGTCGAAGCGGACTGCTGGGAGCTGCCCGCTCGGCTGGACTCCCTGCGGGCCGCCCGCTCCCACGTCGCCGCCCACTGCGCGCAACGCTCACTCGCCGCCTCCTCCTGCGACCGGCTGGTGCTGGCCTGCTCCGAGGCGGTGGCCAACGCGGTCGAGCACTCGGGAGCGCAGCGGGTGAGGCTGAGGCTGTGGACCGGGGCCGGGCTGACCCGTGCCCTGGTCGCAGACGACGGCTCGTGGCGGCCGCCGACGGCAGGGACCGACCGCGGGCGGGGCCGCGGCGTGATCCGTCAGCTGGCCGACGATGTTATCGAGGCGGCAACAGACGACGGCACCGTCGTCCTCATGAGCTTCTCCCACACCGGACGGGACCGCTGATGCGGGTTCCCCGGACGGAGCCGCCGGGGCCGTTTGCCGGAGCCCGGGCCGCGGTAGGACTGCAACATGACCGATCGCCCGGATGCCTGCATCACCGTCTACCAGGATGGGCCGCTCATCGTGCGCGGCTCTGTCGAGCTGCGGGGCATGCTCGGGGAGCCCATCGACCCCGGCCGCGACGTCGTGGCGCTGTGCCGCTGCGGGCTCTCTGCGCGCCGCCCTTTCTGCGACGGGGCCCACAGCCGCGCTCGATTCGCCGCCGCCGGAGGGGACGAGAGGCGCTGACGGCCGTCAGCGTTGGAGTGCCAGAGCCGGCGCGGTGTCGCCGGGCCGCCGTTCCTATCTGCGACCGGCCACGAGGCTGTTGTCGCGTGCCGCCTTGATCGAGGCACCTCCGATGAGGGTTCGGTCCCAGCAGCGGGCGCTGTCCCACGTCGTGAAGGAGATGGGTCTGTGCCGGGCCGCCCCACCGGGGGTCGCCGGGTCGACGCCGAGGGGCTCGACGGGTGCCCCCGCTCTAGGCGCCGCATCGTTGCCCACGACGAACCTCCGACCCGTTCGAGGCGGTGCTCCTCGCCCCGCTCGACGAGCTGCGGGCTGTGACCGGATCGCAACTGCGACGCGGGTCCCGACCCGGATCCTCTCGCGATCCTGGCGAGTCTTGGTCAGCCACCGATCGCAGCGCCGGACCGTGACCGGGGTCGTGATCCGGGCGTCGCGGGGACTCCGAACCGCTAGGAAACCACACCGACGTCTCAACCTCGGTGAATGCTAACGGCGGGTTGCTACCGTGCCCTGGGTCAGCCCACGGTCGCCCACAAGCACAAGAAGGCCCGCATCGCTACCAGTAGCCCGTTACCTGCAACAACCACCGGGGAACAGCGTCAGGCCATGGCGCGAGCGCTGCTGCACTGGAACCGACCACCAGGCATCGCAGTTCGACCCTGGTCGGCCGCTGCCGTCACTGTTGTGTACCGGTACACCCAGCCCGGTGGTGGCACCTCGTCAGCCGGCGAGCTCCTCGGTGTTGTGCCACTGCTCGAGCAGTGCGCCTGCCGCATCCGCGTCCACCGCCAGCGCGCACCTGGCGCCCCACACGATCTGTGGGCCGAGGTCCGGCTCCTCCTCGGCCAGAGCGCCGCAGAGGTCGACAGCGGCCAGCTGCTCGTGGACGGCGTCGGCTTCGACGTGCTCGTCGAAGAACGCCGCGGCTGTCTCGCCCATCCCGGCGCGGCGCACAGCACGGGCGTAGAGCCGATTGGGCTCGGTGGACGTCATCTCGAAGGCGGCCAGATGCCCGGCCAGCGCGCCCCGCAGTCTGCGGTGCAGCCCCAGCAGCGAGATCAGGTTCAACGATGCGAGGGTCTGCGCGGACGCACAGCCCCAGTAGGCGCCGTAGGAGGCGTCGAGGTCCGCTGCGCGCAGGGTGTCGGCGAACATCGTCGAGTGCATGCGCTCGCATCGTCCTCCGCCGTACTCGTCGGCCTGAATGGCCACGAGGGCGGCCTTGGCCGGACCCCGGAGCCGTGGGATGGCCCAGGTGTGGGCGTCGGCCTCGCGCAGATGGTAGACGGACTTCTGGCGCAGCCACTGCCGCACCTGCTCGGCTGTGGCCCGCCGCGCCAGGAAGCCCGAAAGGTCGGGCCCTTCGCACTCGTGCACCGCCGAAGCCAGCTCGTCCCACACCGGTCGCTGCAGGCGCCCCGGCGTCGGGCAGCGCCGGTGCAGGGCGCGCTCGAACCCCTGCTCGAGGCAGGCGCGCAGGGCCAGCAGGGCCGGATCCCATTCGTCGACGGCGTCCAGTCCCGGCAGGCCCCTGTAATGCGGCTCGTAGCAGAGGGCCAGCGCGAGCTGGTAGTCACCATCGACAAGCGGCTCGGGAACGGCTTGCGCGGCCTCCCGGAAGCGCACGTCGTCCTGCCTGGAGGAGGATCCGAGCAGGACGTCCAACGCCGCCGCCGAGAGGGGACCGCGCGCGCCCAACGTCGTCGTTAACGAATCCGCACGCATGGACGGACACTGCCCTCCACGGCCTGCCGCTAAACGACGAAGCACGTCCGCTGCGGAAGGTCTGGCTGCTGGAGGTCCTAGGTTCGTCCGCCCTGCGGCTGCGTTTCACCGCTGTCCACGGCGGGGACAACCAGCGGATACGGAGGTGGGCGTGAGCGTCATCAAGTCCTTGTGGGCGTCGGTGCAGGGCGACCCTGTGTTCATGCGCCGGGTGAACGGTTGGCTCACGGTGTTCTGGCTGATCATGATCCCCGTGAGCCTCGCGACCCGCTGGGTCAACAGCGTCATCTACGTGTCCGCGCTGTCCCTGTGGGCCCTGGTCTCCGGCCACTGGTCGGCCTGGCAGGCAGCCCGAGTCGAGGTGGCCCAGAAGCAGCAGGAAGCGGCCAACGCGGATGTGGCACAGGACGTGGTACGCCGCATCGTGGCCGAAACCACGCTGGAGGCCGCCGCCGAGACGGGAGTGCCCCGGCGATCGAGCTGAGGACGCCCCGCCGGTTCCCGGCGGGAGCGCGGGACGCCGGCGGCCCGGTTGGGGGGGGGTCTGCAGCGGCGGCGCTGGCTCTCTGCGCGGTAGCGCGGGCGATGCGGCCCTGATCTGCGCTGCCTTCGAGCATCGCCGCTGGGGATCGCCCTTCCTGATCGGGCTGCGGGTTCGCGCGCCCGGGTCGACGAGTCGACCGGCCTGCCGAACAGGCTCGGCATCCGTGACCGCGTCCCAGCCTGGCCGGCCAGCCTCGGAGAGACAAGGCTGTGCTCTGGTGCGGCTACCTCGATGTGGACCGGTCGAAAGGCATCAACGGCCAGCATGTCATGCGGTCGGTGACGGAGTCCTCGTGGCTGTCGCCCAGGACCTGGATGCCGAGGCAGGACGAGGAGGTCGTCGGACGCTGGGGCGGCGACGGGTTCCTCCTGGCGGGTGTCGGCCCGCCTCCAGCAGGCCCGGGCGCTGGACGACGGCATCGCCGCACAGCTGCCCTGACCCGGCCAGCGACAGCGTCGGCGTCGGGGCTGCTCGAACACCCCGGCGCACGACGAGGCCCACGTTGTGCAGCTCCTCGACACCGCCATGTCTGCGAGTCGCGCCAGCGATGACGCCCGCCATGCCCCGGGGCCGACGCAGCAGGCCGTGTGGGCCCGCATCGTCCCCGGTCGACCGTCCGCCCAGCACCACCGCACGGAAGCGCCCACACCTATCGTTCCCCCGTGCCGTACTTGTCCCCTCAAGGCTGGGTGGAGCGGCTGGACGACGCCGCGGACGCGGCAACCCCGGTCCGCTTCCGGTTCCATACCCGCGCTGACTGCCCCAGCGTCCGTTCGCCGTCAGCAGTCAAAGCCGTGCCGCGCCCGGGAAGCGCGGCGCGGTGCCCGCGCTGCGCTCGCGCCTGAACCGCCCGCTCGTAGGATCCGGGTCTCCGATCATCGCGCCCCCCGCAGGCCCGCGCGGGCGCCGGGCCCCGCGGGCCGTCACCACCAGTACGGGGCCTGGGGGACGTAGGGCGCTTCGAGCCGCGCGATCTCGTCGTCGGTGAGCACGAGGTCAACGCTGGCCGCGGCGTCGGCGAGGTGTGCCGGCTTGGTGGCGCCCACGATTGGCGCTGTCACGACCGGCTTGCTCAGCACCCACGCGAGCGCAACCTGGGCCATCGGGACGCCGCGCTCGCGCGCGACCTGCTCGGTCGCCTCGACGATGGGCTGGTCGGCCGGGGAATCGAACGCCTTGGCGACCTCGTCGACCGAGGCCCGGGCCGTCTGCTCGCCCCAGGGCCGGGTCAGCCGGCCCTTGCCCTGCGGCGAGTAGGGGACGACGCCCACGCCCATGTCGGCGCACATCGGCAGCATCTCCCGCTCCTCCTCGCGTTTGAGGAGGTTGTACTGGTCCTGCATCGCGGCGAACGGTGTCCAGCCGTTGATCAGCGCGGCCGTTTGCATCTTGGCGAACTGCCACGCCCACATCGACGAGGCGCCGAGGCAGCGCACCTTCCCCGCGACGACGAGCTCGTGCAGCGCTTCCATCGTCTCCTCGACCGGCACGGCGTCGTCGAAGCGGTGGATGAAGTACACATCGATCCAGTCGGTGCCCAGCCGGCGCAGCGAGGCATCGCACTGCTCGCGGATTGCGGCGCGCGATAGGCCGGCGCCAGTGGGGCCGTCGTGCAGACGCCCGAACACCTTGGTGGCCAGCACGACGTCCTCGCGGCGGCTGTAGCGGCGGACGGCGCGGCCGACGAACTCCTCCGAGGTGCCACCTTGGTACACGTTGGCCGTGTCCCAGAACGTGATGCCGAGCTCGACCGCCTGCCGGAAGAACGGCTGCGATGCGTCCTCGTCGAGCGTCCAGGAGTGCAGGCCGATGGTCGGATCGCCGTAGCTCATGCAGCCCAGAGCAACCCTGCTCACCTCGACATCCGTGCGGCCGATCCGGGTCAACTGCATGAGGCGACGCTAGACCTCACCAGCGGCAGAGAGGTCGATAGCGCCCACCACGATGCGATGACGGTCGATCATCCGGGAGCGCGCACAGATCCGGAGGTGGCCGCCCCGCGCCGTCCCCCGTGGCGCCGGCGCGGGGCGGCCGGGCGCACGGTTCGACCTGAGGGCATCGAACCGTCCTCGGCGCGCCGGCCAATGATGCCCCAGCCCAACAGGCAACGCTGAGCGGGGCCCGTACACATCCCGCCCTCCCAGGTGCGTGACGCGCGCCACGCTGTCCCGGCGCATCGCGCCATACACGCTGCCAGGGTGGACGTACGGTGCGGACGCCGTCGTCCCGTCCGAGTCCTTACGGCGGGCCATGCCTCGGAGGCGATCGCATCCGGCCTGACCGGACCGGCACCCACCACGGCTCCTCGAGTGCTCCGCTGCACTCCACGCCGGGCGGCCATCGCTCTGTTCACGGCGCTGTCGGCCGCGGCGGCTCGCGGCTGGTGCGCTGACGGTGATGCTGCCGGACGTGCTGCGCGGGCCCGAGGCGATGACCGGGTCGGCGCGCGGTAGGCCCTCGTCATGCTGTTGGGGGCGGTTCCGCTCGTCGCGGGCGAGATGGTCGTCACCCATAGGAGCAGCCTGCGCGGTCTGCTGCTGTAGCTGGGCGCAGTGGCGTACCTCGCCTAGAACGGCGTGATGCTCCTGCTTTGTGCGTCGCTCGAACACGCTGTTCCCGCTCTACGACGCGGTCTTGGGGCTGTAGATGTGGTCGGCGGTCGTGCTGCTGCACGGGCCCGACGTGCCGGCCGCGGCCGCAGCCCTCATGCCCGGTCCTCGCGTGCCTGCTGCGGCGGTCCCGACCTGGGTGATCGCGCTAGGCAAACACGCTGGTCTCGCTGCGCGGTCTCGTCCCCGGCCGCGTGCTGGACTCGTCTGGCTCAGTGGAGCAAGCGGACCCCGGCGTGAGACTGGGCGCGACGGGGGGGGTGCCCCCCGCGGCAGCTGCGGCGTTGAGTGACGCGGCCCGGTGAAGCATCAGACATGTGCATTGTCGGCGTGCACTGCTACCGTTGTAATCGGTTGTGCTGCAACGGATTTCCGGATCGTACCGGTTGATGATGGGTGGTGGTCGGTGGTGCTGTCCAGTGCCAAGATCGGCCGCTCGTCATGGCGGTACTACCAGGACTCCGTGGCCCGGGGAGCGTGCGAGTACTACGCCGAGGGCGGCAACGCTCCGGGTCGCTGGCACGGTGCTGGACTGTCCGAGCTGGGCTTGTCGGCAGGGGCGGAGGTCGACGAGCGGGAGCTGGAGGCTCTGTTCGCGAGGGGCTTGCACCCGGCCACAGGTGCGGTGCTGGGCCGGGCATGGCGTTCGGACGCCGTGACAGGGCACGACCTGACGTTCTCCGCCCCCAAGTCGGTGTCGGCGCTGTGGGCGCTGGCCGATGATGCGACAGCGGCGCAGGTGCGAGCCGCGCACGCCGAGGCCGTTCGCGCCGCGCTGGGATTCATGGAGGCGCACGCGTCGTTCTCGAGGCGTGGGCGTGACGGCGTGGAGCAGATCGCGACGGCCGGGTACACGGCGGCGTTGTTCGAGCACTTGACGTCGCGCACGGGGGACCCTCAGCTGCACACGCACGCGCTGGTGGTGAACAAGGTCCGCTGCGCCGACGGGGTGTGGCGCACCATCGACGGCTACGAGGTGTTCCACCACAAGAAGGCCGCCGGCGCGCTCTACCAGGCCGCGCTGCGCACCGAGCTCGCCACCCGCCTCGGCATGACCTTCGAACCGGTCACCGAGCATGGGCAGGCCGAGATCGCCGGCGTCCCCGAAGAGCTCGTTACCGCCTGGTCGACCCGCACCCACGCGGTGATGGCCGACGCCATCCCCACCATCGCCGAGGCCGAGGAGGCGCTCGGGCGGCCAGTCACGGCGGCGGAGCGCGCCCGGATCGTCAAGACCGCGGTCCTGGCCACCCGCCCCCCGAAGGACCACCACGTCCCCGAGGCCGGGCTGAGGGCCCGATGGCGGGAGCAGGCCCAAGCCCTGGGCTGGGACTCCGAGCGGCTGCAGCGATGCGCGCGCCTCGCGAACCCTGGCCTCCTCGGGAACCTCGTGCGGGGGCGAAGCGCCTCGCCCCTGACGGTCACCAGCGACTGCACAACTGTCACCACCGCCGTCACCGAGCCCGTGAGCACCGTCACTGCCACTGGCAGCGCCGTCACGGTCGCCGTCGCGACCGGCGCGGACTCCGTCACCACCGTCACGAGGACCGACCTCACGCTGACGGACTCCGTCGTGACGGTCGGGGACTCCGTCACCGACTCCGTCGCGGACACCCCGAATCAGCCATTCACAGACAAGGACGCCGGTGGCGACCTGTCGGAGTCCGTCACCGACTCCGTCGCGACGGCCGGCTCCACTAGGGAGGACGCCCGCGGCGGCGACGCCGCAGTTGCGCCCAACGAGGCGGGCAGCGAGCCGTTCGCGGCCCGGCATTCGTGGCTGGCCGACGCGGTGACAGCGGCCGGCCGGTCAGGGGCGGTGTGGTCGGCGGCGGACCTGGCGGTGCAGGTCGCCGCCCGCCTCCCCGCCGCCGGCCCGGCCGCGCCATGGGACGCGCGCGAGGCCGCCGCGATGGTCGAGGCCCTCACCGCCCATGCGCTGGCGGACGCGACAGCGGGCGCTGTTCCGCTGGGGTCGGATCCGTCGGGGGTGACGGCGCGGGCATCGGATGCCCGGTACGCCTCCCGCGAGGTCGTCGACACCGAAGCGATGGTCATCGAGGCGATTCTGGACGGGCTGCGCCCGCCGCGCCGGCTCCCCACCACGGTCCTGCACGCGACCGCCCGGGAGGGGTTGTCGCGGGAGCAGCAGGTCGCCGCGGTGCGGCTGGTGTCCTCCCGCGACCTGGTGACGGTGATGGTGGCCCCGGGCGGGGCGGGCAAGACCACCGTCCTGGGCGCCGCGGTCGCCGGCTGGACGCAGGGAGGGGAACGCGTGCTCGCGCTGGGCCCGTCGGCCCGGGCCGCCAGCGAGCTCGCCGCATCGACCGGTGTGGCGGGGGTGACGGTGGCGCGGTTCCTGACCCAGCAGGCCGCTCTCGACTTCCGGCCGCCCGCCTCCGGCCAGCCCCTTGGGCGCCGCGAGGTCGATGAGCGGCGGCTCCGTCGCGGCGACGTGCTCCTGGTCGACGAGGCCTCGATGCTCGCCACCGCCGATCTCGCCGCCCTCGCCACCCGCGCGAAGGTCGCGGGGGCGAGGGTGGTGCTGGTCGGCGACCCCGCGCAGATCGGCGCGATCCGAGCCCCCGGCGGCATGCTCGAGCACCTCGCCCACCTGATCCCGGCCCGGGTGGTGGAGCTGAGCGGCCTGCACCGCTTCACCCACCGATGGGAGGCCGCCGCGACTCTCGCGCTCCGCGCCGGCGACCCCCGCATCCTGCACACCTACCAGGAGCAGGACCGGATCCACCCTGCTGCGGACGGGGACGCGGCAGCCGATGCCGTGTTCGACCGCTGGCACGACGCCGTCACCGACGGCCGGGATGCGTTGATGCTGGCCCGCGGCTGGGGCGATGTCACCGCGCTGAACGCTCGCGCCCGCGCCGCAGCGATCGCCACCGGCCACGTCACCGGCCCGCCGCTGCTCACCGTCACCGCACGCACGGCCTCCACTCGCGGTCGGCCCGAGACCCGCGGGTGGCGGGCGGGGGATGTGATCATGGCGAAGAAGAACACGACGGCCCTGCGGATCGGTGCGGACCAGGTCCGCAACGGCGACCGCTTCACCGTCCTCGCCGCCGCCCGCGACGGCGACGGGCTGGTCGTGGCCGATCTCGCCGGGCGCGGCACCACGGTCCTGCCGGCCGCCTACCTCGCCCGGCATTCGGAGTACGGGTGGGCCGCGACCATCGACGCCGCCCAGGGCGCCACCACCGACATAGCGGTCACCCTCGCCCGCCCCGGCCTGGACCGCGAGCACCTCTACGTGGCCATGACCCGCGGCCGGCACGAGAACCACATCCACACCACCCCCGCCGGCGCCGAGGCCGACGCCGGCCACCACCACATCAGCGGCCGCCCGGCACAGGAGGTCGATGCGCTCGAGCAGCTCACCCGCGCGATGGCCACCACCGGGCGCGAACGCGCCGCCCACAGCCTCCTGAACCCGGCTATCTACCAGGCCCGCGAGGCACGGTTCGACAACGCCGAAGCCGCCCGACCTGCCCCACCCACACCGGCCGAACACCGCTACAACCGGGACCGCCTCGCACGGGCCGTCGCCGACCGCGACCATCTCCGCCGGCGGCTCGACGCCGCCCGAGCCGACGTGGTGCGCCTCGGTGCCGAAGTCGCAGAGCTCCCGGCCTGGGCGCGGCGCCGACGCCGCGACCTCACCACCGCCCTGCACGCCGCACGCCGGGACGTCGACGTCCTCGACGCCCACCTCGCCCGCGCCCAGGCCGCCGTCGCCACAGCAAGCGCGAGCGTCGACGCAGACACGGCCGCGCACGCCGAGGCGAGGGTCGCCGGGACGGCGGAGCGGCGCAGCCGCTGGCAGCGCCGCAGCGACCTGCCCTACCGCAACCCCAACCTCACCGACCCCGCCGATCCCGCCACCGCTGCGGTGCGCGAGCCCGTCATCGTGGCAGCCGGGCGCGACATCGACCAGCCGAGCGCCCTGCCGCCGCTCCAGCCGAGGCGCCGCGTCACCGGGCACGAACCGGCTGAGCGCGGCTAGCGCCCAGGTGGCGAAGCACTGGGACGGCGCGGGCACTGCTTAACGACTTCCTTGCGTGTCGCGGCCTCGCGGCGCGCACCTGAAGGTGGGTGCCCGTGCTGGACGGGCGCCACCAGCCCCAGGGAGTACGCATGGACGCACCGACCTCGACCACCTCCCGCCCCTGATCGACGTCCCCACCGCAGCCGCCGTCCTGGGCATCGGCCGGACCCTGGCCTACGACCTGGTCCGCACCGACCGCTTCCCGACCCCGGTCCTGCGGATCGGCAAGCTCATCCGCATCCCCACCGCAGGGCTGCGCCGCCTCCTCGACGCGGACCCCGCAGCGCTCACCCCCGGCACCGAGACGGCGTGACGGTGGGCGTGTCGTCCACAGGGTCGAAGGCGCGCCGCTTGGTCCCGGCTCTCGAGTGCGGGATGCCTGAGGCACACCGATCGAGAGGGGAGACTCCATGAAGGTCCGTGACCAGGCCATGCGCTCTGCTCGGAGCACTCTCGCGTCGGAGGGTGGTGCGCGGTGACCGGGCGGCGCGGAAGCATCCGCCAGGACACCAACGGCACCTGGTCCTACACCGTCGACATCAGCGCACCCGGCGAGAAGCGCCGCCAGATGCGCAAGCGCGGATTCCCCACCCGCCGCGCCGCGCAGACCGCATTGACGAAGGTGCTGCGCGACTTGGACACCGGCGCGCACGTCGACCCCAGCCGGCTCACCCTGGCCGACTACATCGACAGCCACTGGCTGCCCAACGCGAGGATGCGGCTGCGCCCCTCGACGCTGCACTCCTACCAGCGGAACCTGCGCATCCACGTCCTGCCCGCCCTCGGCGCGACACCGCTGCAGCGCATCACCGGCACCCAGCTCACAGCCCTCTACGCCCACCTCCTCGACGACGGCCTCGCCGACCGGTCCAAGGCCCGCAACGGCAGCACCGGCCTGAGCGTGCGCACCGTCCGCTACATCCACACCATCATCGGCAGCATCCTCAAATCCGCCGTCAAAGCCCGGCTGCTGAACCACAACCCCGCGGATCAGGCCGAACCGCCGCGCTTGTCCGCCGCGGCAGACGGCACCCGCGCCGCCAAGACCTGGACCGCCGCCGAGCTCGCAGCGTTCCTCGACGCCACCCGCGGCACCCGCGAGCACGCCCTCTGGCACCTGCTCGCCACCACCGGGCTGCGCCGAGGCGAAGCCCTCGGCCTCGGGTGGGCCAACGTCGACCTCGACGCCGCACGCATCACCATCGTCCGCACCCTCATCGACATCCACGACACCGACGACGACCGACCCATCTGGTCCGACCCCAAGACCGCCGCCGGACGACGCTCCGTCGCCCTCGACCCCGGCACCGTCACCATCCTCCGCGCACAGAAGGCACTCCGGGCACAGGACCGACTCATAATCGGAACCAGCGGCAACGCCGACGTCGACGACCTCGTCTTCACCCGAGCCGACGGGCGGCCTTACCACCCTGAGCGCCTCACCAGGATGTTCAAGGCGGCGGCCCACGCCGCAGGCTCTCCGTCGATCCGCCTGCACGACCTGAGGCACACCTGGGCCACGCTCGCCCTTCAGGCTGGCATCCCGGCCAAGATCGTCCAGGACAGGCTGGGACACTCGACGGTGGCCATCACGTTGAATGTGTACAGCCACGTCACCGCGAAGCTTCAGGTCGAAGCTGCTGACGCCGTGGCGGCTCTAATCGAGCGTCGAGGGAAGTAGGCATCGGCGCATCAGCCGTGCCGATAGCAGCTCGACCGGCATGAGCCGAACCTGGTTGCCGGCATTCGTCACGCCATTCCTGTGACCAAAAGCGTGACCAACAGCCGTTTCCGTAGGCACAAACAACAAGCCGCAGGCCTCTGGCCTGCGGCTTTGCTGATCTCGCGTGGTGTCCGAGGGGGGACTTGAACCCCCATGCCCTTGCGGGCACTAGCACCTCAAGCTAGCGCGTCTGCCTATTCCGCCACCCGGACAGCGTCCCCTCCCGGTTCCCCGGTCGGCGACCCCGGAACTATACAACGGTCGATCGGCGGGGCCGAAATCGGACCGGGTGGTCCACGATGGTCCCGTGACCGACACCAGCGCGACCGCCGCCGTCCTGCCCGAGCCCCTGCCGGACGCGGAGGCCGAGGTCGTCGACCTGTGCGCCGAGCTGATCCGGATCGACTCCAGCAACTTCGGCGACGGCACCGGGCCGGGCGAGGCCGAGGCGGCGGCGTACGTCGCCGAGCGCCTGCGCGAGGTGGGCCTCGACCCCGAGGTGTTCTCGTGCGGGCCGCGGCGCGACGGCGTCGTCGTGCGCATCCCGGGCCGCGACCGCAGCCGCGGCGCGCTGCTGCTGCACGCCCACCTCGACGTCGTGCCCGCGCAGGCGGCCGACTGGTCGGTGCCGCCGTTCGCGGCCGAGACCGGCGAGGACCTCGGCGTCGAGATGCTCTGGGGCCGCGGCGCCGTCGACATGAAGGACATGTGCGCCATGACGCTCGCGACCGTGCGGTCGTGGGCGCGCAACGGCGTGGTGCCCGAGCGCGACGTCGTCGTGCTGTTCCTCCCCGACGAGGAGGCCGGCGGCTGGATCGGCTCGCACCATCTCGTGGAGCACCGGCGCGACATCTTCGAGGGCGTGACCGAGGCCGTGGGCGAGGTGGGCGGCTTCTCCATGACCGTCCGCGACGACCTCCGCCTCTACCTCGTGCAGACCGCGGAGAAGGGCATCGGCTGGCTGCGCCTCAAGGCCGCCGGCCGCGCGGGCCACGGCTCCATGCTCAACGACGACAACGCCGTCACCGCGCTGTGCGAGGCGGTCGCGCGGATCGGAGCGATCGACTACCCCGTGCACGTGACGCCGGCCGTGCGCGACTTCCTCGCCGTGCTCTCCGACGCCACCGGCGCGCAGCTCGACCCCGACGACATCGACGGCACGCTCGCCAAGCTCGGCCCGATGGCCCGGCTCGTCGGCGCGACGCTGAAGAACACCGTGAACCCCACGATGCTCTCGGCCGGCTACAAGGCCAACGTCATCCCCGGCAGCGCCGAGGCGGCGGTCGACATGCGCTTCCTCCCGGGCTACGAGGAAGAGGCGTTCGCGCGCATCGACGAGGCGCTCGGCGACAAGGTCGTGCGCGAGTTCATCAACCACGACATCGCGCTCGAGACGACCTTCGACGGCCCGTCGATCGACCTCATGGCCGCGGCGCTGCGGGCCGAGGACGAGCACGCCGTCGCTGTGCCCTACATGCTCTCGGGCGGCACCGACGCGAAGGCCTTCAGCACGCTGGGCATCCGCTGCTACGGCTTCGCGCCGCTGCAGCTGCCGCCGGCGCTGGACTTCGGGGCGCTGTTCCACGGGGTCGACGAGCGCGTGCCCGTCGACGCGCTGCGCTTCGGCACCCGCGTGCTGGGCCGCTTCCTCCGGGCGGTCTGACCCGCGCCGCTCAGGCGGTGCGCAGGGCCCGGATGATCCGGCGGCGCAGCCACACCTTGCGGCGGCCGTCCGGGTAGAGCACGAGCCGGGCGAGCTCCCACTGGCCGTGCTCGGCGAGCTCGACGAGGGCGGCCCGGGCGGCGTCGCGCTTGGTGCCGCGGGGCAGGGTGATCTCGCGGTACTCCCACGTGGACGCCCGGTTCGCCGCCATGCCTCATGCTGGCACAGGCCCGCCGCAGGTCAGGGGAGCACCCCGCAGGGATCGCCGGGCCGGGCCACTGGGCTGCCGGACTACTGGGCGAGCAGAGCGGCGAGCCGCGTCCGGCGCGGCCGGTCGGGGCCGGTGGCGATCGCCTGGCCGAGCGCGGCGGGGTCGCTGCCGTGCACGACGGACACGTGCCGCGCGCCGGCGCGCAGGCCGGCGTAGACCAGCGCCCGGGTGAGCCCGGGGCCCGGAGGGCCGAGGACGACGACGGCTGCGGGCACCGACAGGTCGGCGGCCGCGGCGTCGAGGGGCAGCACGCGCGGGGCCGTGCCCTCGAACGCGGCGAGGACGGCGCCGGGCTCCACCGAGCCGGGGCCGAGCAGCACGGCGACGTCGGCGGGGCCGTTGCCGAACGCGCGCGGGATCGACGTCGACACCAGCTGCTCGACGCGCACGACGGCCTCGTCGGGGGAGCCGACCCGCACCTCGACGACCGACCGGTCGTCGGCGGCGGTGGCGAACCAGCGGCCCGCGGCGACGTCGGCCCGGGCGCGGTCGAGCGCGCTGCGCGGGGGAGCGCCGTCGGCCTTGAGCACGGGGCACGAGCCGGTCGAGGCGAGGTCGAGGGCGACGGCGCCCGGCACGGGCCCGAGCGGCAGCGCGGGGTCGAGGCACAGCGCGAGGACGGCGTCCTCCTGGAGGTCCTCGACGGCTGCGAGCACCTCCTCGACGCCGAGCCGGTGCGCGTCGTCGAGGACGACGGCGGGCACGGTGCCGAGGGCCTGGTCGAGGGAGCGGCGGCGGGCGTCGGGATCGGGGCCGGCGACGACGGCGAGCCGGTTCTCGGCGGCCAGGGCGAGCAGCCCGTCGGCGAGCAGCTCCTCGGCCTCGGCCAGCTCGGTCAGCGCGAGAGCGGCCGCACCGGCGTACTCGACCTCGACCACGGAGCCCTCGGCGAGGGCGCCGTCGACGTCTGACTGGGCGCAGCTGCGCAGGACGACGTCGAGCGGCAGGACGGTGTGGCCTGCGCGCGCCGCCTGGGCGAGCAGGCCGGCGACGGGGTTCAGCGCCGGTTCCAGCCGTCGTCGGGGTAGCCGCGGTCGGGCTCGGACACCTCGTCGAGCGCGGTGACGATCTCCGCGGGCAGCTCGAGGTCCTCGACCGTGAGAGCGCCGCGAAGCTGTGCGGCCGTGCGGGCGCCGAGGATCGGTGCGGCCACGCCGGGGCGGTCGCGCACCCACGCGATCGCGACCTCGAGCGGTGCGACGCCGAGGCCCTCGGCCGCCGTGCAGACGGCGTCGACGACGGCGCGCGACCGCGAGTCGAGGTAGGGGGCGACGAACGAGGAGAAGTGCGACGATGCGCCGCGGCTGTCGGCCGGGGTGCCGTAGCGGTACTTGCCGGTGAGGACGCCGCGGCCGAGCGGCGACCACGGGAGCAGCGCGAGCCCGGCGTCGGCTGCGGCGGGGACGACCTCGCGCTCGATGCCGCGCTGGAGCAGCGAGTACTCGACCTGGGTGGAGACCAGCGGCGCAGCGCCGGGCTTCGCGGCCTGCAGCGCCGCGGCCTTGGCGGTCTGCCAGCCGCTGTAGTTGGAGATGCCGGCGTAGCGCGCCCGGCCGGAGGCGACGGCGGCGTCGACGGCCGACAGCGTCTCCTCGAGCGGCGTGCGCGGGTCCCACGCGTGCAGCTGCCAGAGATCGACGTGGTCGAGCCCGAGGCGGGAGAGGGAGGCGTCGAGCGCCTTGAGCAGGTGGCCGCGCGAGGCGTCGAAGCGGCGCTCCGAGCCCGGGCGCGAGACGGCCTTCGTGGCGACGACGACGGAGTCGCGGCCCACCTCGGCGACGAGCCGGCCCACGATCTGCTCGGACAGCCCGTCGGCATAGACGTCGGCGGTGTCGACGAGCGAGCCGCCCTGCTCGACGAAGGCGACGAGCTGGTCGCGGGCCTCGTGCTCGTCGGTGTCGCGGCCCCAGGTCATCGTGCCGAGCCCGAGCCGGGAGACGAGCAGGCCCGACCGGCCGAGGGGACGCAGCTGCATGCCGCCGACCCTACCGATCCGGCGGCGCCCGGCCGCGCCGCGACTCACAGGGCCCGGGGAACCCTTCGCACCCGCCCCGCCGTTAGGCTCGCCGGGGCGGACGTCAGGTCCGGCCGCGCGGCGCGCCGCGTCAGCGATCAGAGAGGGCGGCCATGCGGCTGGGCATCAACCTCGGCTACTGGGGCGCCGGCAACGACGCCGACAACCTGGCCCTCGCCCGCGAGGCCGACCGGCTCGGCTACTCCGTCGTCTGGGCCGCCGAGGCCTACGGCTCCGACGCCGCCACCGTGCTCGCCTGGGTCGCCGCGCAGACCGAGCGCATCGACGTCGGCTCCGCCATCTTCCAGATCCCCGGGCGCACCCCGGCCAACTGCGCGATGACGGCCGCCACCCTCGACACCCTCTCCGGCGGACGGTTCCGCCTCGGGCTCGGCGTGTCCGGGCCGCAGGTCAGCGAGGGCTGGCACGGCGTCCGGTTCGACAAGCCCCTGGCCCGCACCCGCGAGTACGTCGACATCGTCACCAAGGCGCTGCGCCGCGAGAAGCTCACCTACGAGGGCGAGTTCTTCACGCTGCCGCTGCCCGACGGCCCCGGCAAGGCGCTCACCCTCACCGTCCACCCGGTGCGCGAGCGGATCCCGATCTACCTCGCCGCCATCGGCCCGAAGAACCTCGAGCTCACCGGCGAGATCGCCGACGGCTGGCTGCCGATCTTCTTCTCGCCCGAGCACGCGGGCGACCACGTCGCGGCCGTCGCACGCGGGCGCGAGAAGGCCGGCCGCACGATGGAGGGCTTCGACGTCGTCCCGACGGTCCCGCTGGTCTTCGGCGACGACCTCGAGGCCTGCGCCGGGCCGGTGCGCGCCTACAGCGCGCTCTACATCGGCGGCATGGGCAGCCGCGACAAGAACTTCTACAACCAGCTCGCGACGCGCATGGGCTACGACGAGGCGGCCGGGCAGGTGCAGGACCTCTATCTCGCCCGCGACTACGCCGGCGCCGCCGCGGCCGTGCCGTTCGAGTTCATCGACCGCACGTCGCTCATCGGCCCGCCCGAGCGGGTGCAGGAGCGGCTGCACGCCTACGCGGAGTCGGGCGTCACCACCCTGACGGTGGCGACGTACTCCGGCACGATCGAGGAGCGGCTGCAGACGCTCCGCACCATGGCCGAGGTGCTCGACGCCTCGGGCCTCGGCGAGTGATCGGCTGGATCGAGGCGGTCGTCCTCGGAGTCGTCCAGGGGCTGACGGAGTTCCTGCCCATCTCGTCGTCCGCGCACATCCTGGTGGTGAGCCAGCTGCTCGGCTGGCCCGACCCCGGGGCCGCGTTCACAGCGGTGATGCAGATCGGCACCGAGACCGCCGTCCTCATCTACTTCCGCCACGACATCGTGCGCATCGTCGGCACCTGGGCAAGGTCTCTGCGCGACCCGTCGCTGCGCGGCCACATCGATGCGCGCATGGGCTGGTACGTGATCATCGGGACCATCCCGATCGCCGTCCTCGGCTTCACGTTCTCCCGCCAGATCGAGACCGCCGCGCGCAACCTGTGGCTCGTGGCCGTCGTGCTCATCCTGTTCGGCGTGGTCCTCGGCGTCGCCGACCGCCTCGGCCGCAAGACCAAGGAGCTCGACCAGCTCGACGCCCGCACCGGCATCCTCTTCGGCTTCGGCCAGGCGCTCGCTCTCATCCCGGGCGTCTCGAGGTCGGGTGCCACGATCTCGACGGGCCTGGCCCTCGGCTTCACCCGCGCGGCCGCGGCCCGCTACTCGTTCCTGCTCGCCATCCCGGCGGTGCTGGCCTCGGGCCTGTACGAGATGCGCAAGATCGGCGAGTCCGGACAGGTCGCGTGGGGTCCCACGATCCTCGCCACGGTCATCGCGTTCGCCGTCGGCTACGCCGTGATCGCCTGGCTCCTCAGGTACGTCACGACGCACTCGTTCCTGCCGTTCGTGATCTACCGCATCGTCCTCGGCGTGCTGCTCATGGTGCTCCTGTCGACGGGAGCCCTCGTCAGCTGACAGCCCCGGCTGCTACAGCCAGCCGGAGCGCTTGAACATCCGGTAGAGCGTGAACGACGCGCCCGCCATGAGCAGCAGCGCGAAGCCGTAGCCGAACTGCCAGTGCAGCTCGGGCATGACCTCGAAGTTCATGCCGTAGATGCCCGCGATCATCGTGGGCACGGCGACGATCGCGACCCACGCCGAGATCTTGCGCATGTCCTCGTTCTGCTGCACCGCCTGGCGCGAGCGCGACGCCTCGAGCGCCGTGCCGAGCAGGGCGTCGTGCTGGGCCGTGAGGTCGACCACGCGCAGCAGGTGGTCGCCGAGGTCGCGGTAGGCGGGGCGCAGCTCCTCGGGGATGTTGACCAGCCGTCCTCGGAGCAGGTCGCCGGCCACCGGGACCAAGGGCTCGACCGCACGCCGGATCTCGAGGTTCTCGCGCTTGAGCTTGTAGATCGTGGCGGCGTCGTCGGTGCGCGAGGGGGAGAAGACCTGCTCCTCCACCTGCTCGATGTCCACGGCGACCTCCTCGGCGACCGCGACGTAGCCGTCGACGACGACGTCGAGGATGCCGTGGAGCACCGCCAGCGGGCCCGCCTGCAGGTGGTGGCTCTGGTTCTCGAGCCGCGACCGCATGTCGCTCAGGTCGCCGGGCTCGCCGAGCCGGACGGAGACGACGAACGACGGCCCGACGAACACCGCGATCTGGCCGGTCTCGACGTCGCTGGTCTCCTCGATGTACTTGAGCACCTTGAAGACTGCGGTGACGCGCCCGTCGTCGACGTCCACCTTGGCCCGCTGCGTGGGCGTGAGCGCGTCCTCCACCAGCAGCGGGTCGAGGCCGAGGACGTCGGCCACGAGCGCCATCTCGTCGTGCTCGGCGTTGCGCAGCCCGAGCCAGACGAAGCTCTGCGGCCCGGACGCCTTGGCCTCGTCCCAGAGGGCCCTGAGCACCGCGGCGTCGCCGGGGTCGAAGGACGTGCCCAACGTCATGGGTGCGGAGCTCTGGGCGCGAGGGGCGCCGTCGCAGTACAGGCCGATGCCGCGGATCACCGGCCCATCGTCTCAGGCGCAGGCCCTCCGGGACGTAGGGTCGGCGCATGGCCACCGTCCTCCTCGTCCGGCACGGCCGCACGGCTGCGAACGCCGGCGGCGTCCTCGCGGGCTGGAGCCCCGGCGTCGTCCTCGACGACAAGGGCGTCGAGCAGGCCAGGGCCGCAGGGGAGCGGCTGCTGCCCGTCCCGCTGGCCGCGGTGATCGCGAGCCCCCTCGAGCGGACCCGGCAGACCGCCGAGTCGCTGCTCGCCGGCCGCGACCCCGCGCCGCCGCTCCACCTCGACGAGCGGGTCGGCGAGTGCCGCTACGGCGACTGGACCGGCAAGCAGATCAAGGACCTCGTCAAGGACCCGATGTGGAAGGTCGTGCAGGCGCACCCCAGCGCCGCCGTCTTCCCCGGGCCCGAGGGGGAGGGCCTCGCCGACATGGCGGCGCGCGCGGTCGGCGCGGTCCGCGAGTGGGTGACGCGGCTTGAGGCCGAGCACGGCCCCGACGTCGTCCTCGCCGTCGTCAGCCACGGCGACGTCATCAAGGCCATCCTCGCCGACGCCCTCGGCCTGCACCTCGACCAGTTCCAGCGCATCGTCGTCGACCCGTGCTCGGTGTCGGCCGTCCGCTACACAGACGTCCGCCCGTTCGTCCTGCGCCAGAACGACACCGGCGGCGACGTCGCCGGCCTGATCCCGCCGCCGCCCAAGAAGGGCCGCGGCCGGTCGAAGGCGTCGTCGTCCGACGCCGTCGTGGGCGGCGGGGCCGGCCCGTCCGCGGCGCCCCGTGCACGGGCAGGCCGCCGCACCGCGGGATAGGGTCGTCCGGTGCGCCAGGTGTTCCTCTTCGACCAGCCCGACCGCTTCGTCGCGGGCACGGTCGGCCAGCCGGGCGAGCGCCAGTTCTACCTCCAGGCCCGCGACGGCCAGCGCCTCGTCTCCGTCGCCCTGGAGAAGCAGCAGGTGCAGCTGCTCGCCGAGCGCGTCGACTCCCTGCTCGACGAGGTCGTGCGGCGGTCCGGCGGCGAGGCGCCCGTCCCGGCGGCCGCCCCGATCGGCAGCGACGACCTCGACCCGCTCGACGCCCCGGTCGAGGAGGAGTTCCGGGTCGGCGCGATGGCGCTCGGCTGGAACGGCGAGTCCGAGCTCGTGATCATCGAGGCCCACGAGGTCACCGAGGACGAGGACGAGGTCCCCGACCTCGAGGAGGACTCCGACGACGGCCCCGACGTCCTGCGCGTGCGCCTCACCGGCGCGGCGGCCCGGGCATTCGCCAAGCGCGCCCTGACGGTCGTCGCCGCCGGCCGCCCGCCGTGCCCGTTCTGCAACCTCCCGCTCGAGCCCGGCGGCCACATCTGCCCGCGGGCCAACGGCTACCGGCGCTGACCTTGGCCGGACAGCCCGCGCTCGACCGCCCTGCCCTGCTCGAGGTCCTGCGCCACGGCGAGCTCACCGTCGAGGGGCGCCTGGTCGACGCGAGCAACGCGACCCTGCTCGCCGCGTGCGTGCTCGACGGCGTCGAGATCGCCTGCGTCTACAAGCCGACCGCGGGGGAGCGGCCGCTCTGGGACTTCCCCGAGGGCACGCTCGGGATGCGCGAGGTCGCGGCCTACGAGGTGGGCGCGGCGCTCGGCTGGGACGTCGTCCCGCCCACGGTCTGGCGCGACGCCGGGCCGTTCGGCCAGGGCATGGCGCAGGTGTGGGTGTCGCCGGAGGGCGGCGGCGAGATGGAGCCGGGCGCCGGCCTCGTCGACGTCGTCGACCAGGGGCGCACGCCCGCGGGCTGGCTCGAGGTCGTCGACGCGCACGGCACCGGCGGCCGCCCGGTCACCCTGGTCCACGCCGACGACCCCGACCTCCAGCGCATGTGCCTGTTCGACGCCGTGGTGAACAACGCCGACCGCAAGGGCGGCCACGTCCTGGTGGGCCGGGTGCAGGACGACTGGCCGGTGGCGACGTACGGCGTCGACCACGGCGTGACGTTCAGCGAGGACGAGAAGCTGCGCACCGTCCTGTGGGGCTGGGCAGGCGAGCCGGTCGAGGACGAGCTCCTCGAGGACCTCGAGCGGCTGCTCGACGCCCTCGACGACGGGCTCGGCACCACCATCGCCGAGCTGCTGACGAGGCGGGAGCTCGCGCGCACGATCCAGCGGGTGAAGCGTCGCCTGCGCGAGCGCACCTACCCCGTGCCCGGCGACGGCTGGCCGTCGCTGCCCTGGCCCGCGTTCTGACCTGCAGGCCGCCCCGGGTGCGCCGGGCACGGCGGCCCTAGGATCGACGGCATGCACGCGTGGCCCGCTCCGGGCATCCCCAGCCTCCCGGGCGAGGGCCTCCCTCTCCGCCTCCACGACACCGCCACCGGCGAGGTGCGTCCCACGTCGCCCGGTCCCGAGGCGCGCATCTACGTCTGCGGCATCACGCCCTACGACGCCACGCACATGGGCCACGCGGCAACCTACGTCACCTTCGACCTCGTCCAGCGCGTCTGGATCGACGCCGGCCACGACGTCCACTACGTCCAGAACGTCACCGACATCGACGACCCGCTGCTCGCGCGGGCGCTGGAGACCGGCGACGACTGGGAGGCGCTGGCCGAGCGCGAGACCCACCTGTTCCGCGAGGACATGGAGGCGCTCGCCGTCCTCCCGCCGCGCCACTACATCGGCGCCGTGGAGTCGATCCCCGCCGTGCTCCGCTACATCGAGAAGCTGCAGGCGGCCGGGTCGATCTACGACGTCGACGGCGACCTCTACTTCCGGGTCCACGCCGACGAGCGGTTCGGCTCGATCGCCGGGCTCGACGAGCAGACGATGCTCGGGATCTTCGCCGAGCGCGGCGGCGACCCGGACCGTCCGGGCAAGGAGCACCCGCTCGACTGCCTCGTCTGGCAGCTCGAGCGGCCGGGCGAGCCGTCGTGGGACAGCCCGTTCGGCAAGGGCCGCCCCGGCTGGCACATCGAGTGCACGGCGATCTCTCTCGACCACCTCGACGCGCCCATCGACGTCCAGGGCGGCGGCAGCGACCTCGCGTTCCCGCACCACGAGATGGGTGCGTCCGAGGCCCACGTAGCCACGGGCGCGTGGCCCTACGCGCGCCACTACACGCACGCCGCGATGGTGCGCCTCGACGGCGAGAAGATGAGCAAGTCGCGCGGCAACCTCGTCTTCGTCTCGAAGCTGCGCGCCGCCGGCGTCGACCCGGCCGCCATCCGGCTGGCGATCCTCGCCCACCACTACCGCACCGACTGGGACTGGACCGACGACGGGCTGGCCGAGGCCGAGGCCCGTCTCGCGGCCTGGCGTGCAGCCGCATCGGCGCCCGCCGCCGCCCCGGCCGACGTCGTGCTGGCCGAGGTGCGCGCCCGGCTCGCCGACGACCTCGACGCGCCCGGCGCCCTCGCGGCGGTCGACCGCTGGGCCGAGTCGACCCGCCTGCGCGGCGGCGCCGCGGGCCACGAGGACACCGCTGCCGGCACCCTCGTCCGCGACGCCGTCGACGCCCTGCTCGGCGTCCGCCTCTAGCTGGCAGGCCCTCCGCGTCCCCGGCTGCGGGGACGCCAGCGCCGAACGGTCGCTGCCGAGCGCCGGACGGCGGTCAGACCGCAGTCCTCGGCGCGAGTCAGAGTCCCCGGCGTCCCTAGGCTCGCAGGTGCGGGGCGCGCCTGGGAGGGGACGCGATGGGATCGGCCGTGGATACCGGGAACTGGTCGCTGTCGACGGACGCGCGCCTGCGCGCAGCCGTCGAGGCGATGGCCCGTCCTGAGGGCGCGGCCCTCGGCGCGCTCGACGTCGAGGGCAGGTTCGTCCTCGTCGACGCGCAGCTCGCCGCCTGGCTGGGCAGCACCCCCGAGCAGATGATCGACCTGCCGCTCGACGGCATCGACTTCCTCGGCTACGACGTCGACGGCGTCCTGGTCACTCCGGACACCCACCCGGCCGTGGTCGCCATGGCCACCGGCGAGCCCCTCACCGGCTTCCTCACCGGCTTCGAGCCCCGGGGCGACGATGTCGAGCCGTTCCGCTGGTTCTCGCTCGACGCGTGGCCGGTCGACGTCGATGGCGAGCGGGTCGGTGCCGCGGTGCACGTCCGCGACGTCTCCACCAGCCGCACCGCCGCGATCGCCACCAGCCGCGTCATGCGCAGCTACCGGACGGTCGTCGCCGCGCTGCAGGAGGAGCAGACCCGGTTCCGGTCGCTCGCCGAGAACGCGGCCGACGTCGTCTACCAGACCGACCTCGAGTCGCGCTGCGTGTGGGTGTCTCCGGCCGTCCTGCAGCACCTCGGGTGGCACCCGTCGTCCCTCATCGGCCGGCGGATGGTGGAGCTCGTCCACCCCGACGACCTCGCCGCCGCCGAGGCGCGGCGCCACGCCGCGCTCACCGAGGGCGCAGACGACGGCCGGGTCGAGCTGCGCTTCCGCACCAGCGATGGCCGCTGGCGCTGGATGAACGCGCTGTCGCGTCCGATGCGCGACAGCGCCGGCCGGATCACCGGGGGCCTCACCGCCCTGCGCGACGTCCACCACGACGTCGGCCGGCGCACCGAGCTGCAGTACCTTGCCAGCCACGACGTCCTCACCGGCCTGCTCAACCGCAGCGGCGCGCTCGACCGCCTCGACGCCCTCATGCGCGAGCCGCACGAGGGGCGCACCGTCGCGGTGCTCTACCTCGACCTCGACCGCTTCAAGGCGGTGAACGACGCGCACGGCCACCAGACGGGCGACCGGCTGCTCGTGCAGGCGGCGCACCGGCTCACGGCGGCGCTGCGCGACGACGACCTCGTGGCCCGGATCGGCGGCGACGAGTTCCTCGTCGTGCTCGAGACGGCGTCGGAGGCGCAGCTCGAGGGACGGGCCCAGGACGTCCACCGCGCCCTGCGCCGCCCCAGCGACCCGGGCATCCCGGACTCGAGCGCCAGCGTCGGCATGGCGATCTGGGACGGGGCCGAGGCGCCGGAGGCGCTCGTGCACCGGGCGGACGAGGCGCTGTACCGGGCCAAGCAGTCGGGCCGCGACACCCTCTCCTGGTAGCGGCCGGACGGTCTGAACGGCCCTTCAGCACCGCGCGCCACTGGCGGCCCGCGGCGGCTACCGTTCGCCCATGGGCGGCGGGCGGTGAGCGGCAGCACGGGCGCAGGCCTGCGCTGGGACGCGCTCGCGGGCGAGGAGCTCCGCGGCGCGGTCGGCTCCTTCCCGGCCGCTCCGGGCGAGGGCCGCACCGTGCAGCTGACGGACGGCCGCATTGTGGGGGTCGACGAGGATGCCCTCCGTCTGCTGCACATGACGTGGGACCAGCTCACCGGCGTCACCTCCACCGACGAGCGCTGGCACTCGTGCGCGTCCGACGGCAGCGAGATCGCCGGCCAGGACCACCCGGCCATGGTGTCGCTGCGCACCGGCGAGCCGGTCCGCGGCTTCGTCATGGGCGTCGAGGCGCCCACGCCGGACGGCGCGGGCACCTTCGTGTGGCTGCAGATCGACTCCGACGCCGTGCGCGGCGCGGACGGCTCGATCATCGGCGTGCTGGCCCGGTTCCGCGACGTCAGCGAGACAGCCGTCGGGCGGCGCGCGACGCAGTCGGTCATCCGGTCCTACCGCCGGGCTGCGCACCGCGCCGAGGCCGAGGGCGAGCGCTTCCGCGTCATGGTGGAGGCCTCGAGCGACGTCATCCTGGAGGCGGGCGGGCAGGGCGTCATCGCCTGGGCGTCGCCGTCGATCCGCGACGTGCTCGGCTTCGAGCCCGACGACGTCGTCGGGATGCCCGTGGCCGACCTCGTCCACCAGCTCGACCGCGCCTCGGCCCAGGAGCAGGTCGACGCCGCCGTCGCGGGCGAGGAGGTGTCGGGCCGCGACGAGATGCGGATGCGCACCGTCGACGGCGCGCCGCTCTGGATGAGCGCGGCGTGGCGCGTGCTGCCCCGGTCCGACGGCACGACCTACGGCGTCCTGGTGTCGCTGCGCGACGTCCACGCCGACGTCGAGCGGCGCGAGGCGCTGGCGCACATGGCTCACCACGACGGGCTCACCGGGCTGCTCAACCGCGACAGCGCCTATGCCTGGCTGCGCGCCGAGCTGGTCGCGGCGCACGAGCAGGGCCGGCACGTGGGGGTGCTCTACCTCGACGTCGACCGGTTCAAGGAGGTCAACGACACCCACGGCCACGGCGTCGGCGACAAGGTGCTGGCCTCGGTCGGCGACTGCCTGACCGCGGCCGTGCGCGAGGAGGACATGGTGGCGCGCGCCGGCGGCGACGAGTTCATCGTCGCGCTGCGGGCCGTGCCCGACTCCGGCGCGGTGGAGCGCCGCGCGCTGGCGGTGCTCGACAACGTCCGGTCGCTGTCGCTCGTGGAGGCCAGCGACGTCCGGGTGAGCATCGGGCTCGCCCTCGACGACGGCTCCAGCGACGTCGACGCCCTCGTCGACCGGGCCGACCAGGCGCTCTACCGCGCCAAGCGCGCCGGCCGCGACCGCTTCAGCTGGTAAGGATCCGCTCTGGAGGGGTGAGCGACCGCTCTGGGGTCCGCTCACCCATCCAAAGCGGGTAGGTCAGGACTTCTTCTCGGCGTGGCCGCCGAACTGCTTGCGCATGGCGGAGAGCACCTTGTCGCCGTAGGTCGCGTTGCCGCGGCTGGAGAACCGCTGGAACAGCGCGGCCGAGAGCACCGGGGCGGGGACGCCCTCCTCGACGGCGGCGATGGCGGTCCAGCGGCCCTCGCCGGAGTCGGACACGCGGCCGGAGAACTCCTCGAGCTCGGGCGACTCGTGCAGCGCCGTCGCGGTGAGGTCGAGCAGCCAGGATGCGACGACGGACCCGCGGCGCCACACCTCGGCGACGGCCGGGATGTCGAGGTCGTACTGGTAGTACTCCGGGTGGTCGAGCGGCGCGGTCTCGGCGTCCTGGTCGCGGCTGCGCGTGCCCTCGTCGGCGTTGGCGAGGATGTTGAGGCCCTCGGCGTAGGCGGCCATGAGGCCGTACTCGATGCCGTTGTGCACCATCTTGACGAAGTGGCCGGCGCCGGGCGGGCCGCAGTGCAGCCAGCCCTCCTCCTCCGGGCGGACGTCGCCGTCGCGGCCGGGCGTGCGGGGCGCGGAGTCGACGCCGGGGGCGATCGTGCGCCACACCGGGGCGAGCCGGTCGACGGCCTCGTCGTCGCCGCCGATCATCAGGCAGAAGCCGCGCTCGAGACCGAAGACGCCCCCGGACGTGCCGCAGTCGACGTAGTGGATGCCCTTGTCGCGCAGGGAGTTCGAGCGGCGGATGTCGTCGCGGTAGTAGGAGTTGCCGCCGTCGATGATGGTGTCGCCGGCCGACAGGTGCTCGGCCACGGCCGCGACCGTCGACTCGGTGATCTCGCCGGCGGGCACCATGATCCAGACGGCGCGCGGGCCGGTGAGCTTCGCGGCCATGTCGGCGTAGGAGTCGGCGCCCGTGGCGCCCTCCGCCACCAGGGTGGCCACGGCGTCGGGGTTGACGTCGAACACCACGCAGGAGTGGCCGTCGCGCATCAGCCGGCGCACGAGGTTGGCCCCCATGCGGCCGAGGCCGACCATGCCGATCTGCAGAGGTGTGTCGGTGGCCATGCTGCTGCCCTTCGTCGTGCTCGCCTGTAGCCCCGCGTCGGTCGCTAGGGTCGTGACCGAGACTAGGCGACTGCGCCAGCCGGGCGCGGGAAGTCGTGATCGAGGAGACGGACGTGACCGAGGACTGGCGAGCCGACCGGGGACCTGCTACCTCCGCGGCGGCCTGGCAGGCGCTGACCGAGCACCACGCGCAGGTCGGCGGGCTGACCATCCGCGAGCTGTTCGCCGCGGAGCCGGGCCGGGCCACGCGCCTCGGGCTCGACGCCGCCGGGATCCACGCCGATCTCTCCAAGCACCGCGCCACCGACGAGACGCTGCGCCTGCTGGTCGAGCTCGCCGAGGAGCGCGGCCTCCCGCAGCGCATCGACGCGATGTTCTCCGGCGCCCGCATCAACGTCACGGAGAACCGGTCGGTCCTGCACGGCGCGCTGCGCTACCCGCGCGGGGAGTCGCTCGTGGTCGACGGCGTCGACGTCGTGGTCGAGGTGCAGGACGTCCTCGACCGGATGGCCGCGTTCGCCGACCGCGTGCGCGGCGACGAGTGGCTCGGCAGCACGGGACGCCCCATCCGCGCCGTGGTCAACATCGGCATCGGCGGCTCCGACCTCGGCCCGGTGATGGCCTACAAGGCGCTGCGCCACCAGTCCCGCCGCGACATCGAGTTCCGCTTCGTGTCCAACGTCGACGGCACCGACGTCGTCGAGGCCACCCGCGACCTCGACCCCGCCGAGACCCTCTTCATCGTCTCCAGCAAGACGTTCACGACCCAGGAGACGATGACCAACGCGTTCACCGCCCGCGGCTGGCTGGTGTCGGGCCTCGGTCCGGACGCCGACGTCTCCAAGCACTTCGTGGCGGTGTCGACCAACGCCGCCGAGGTGGAGAAGTTCGGCATCGACACCGCGAACATGTTCGGGTTCTGGGAGTGGGTCGGCGGCCGCTACTCGATGGACTCGGCCATCGGCCTGTCGCTCATGCTCGCCATCGGACCGGACGCCTTCCGCGACCTGCTGGCCGGATTCCACGCCGTCGACGAGCACCTGCGCCACAGCGACCTCGACCGCAACCTGCCGGTGCTCATGGGCCTGCTCGGCGTCTGGTACCGCGACTTCTTCGACGCCCAGACCCACGTGGTGCTGCCCTACGAGCAGTACCTCGAGCGGTTCCCGGCCTACCTGCAGCAGCTGACGATGGAGAGCAACGGCAAGTCCGTGACGCTCGAGGGCGCGCCCGTGGGCGTCGACACCGGCGCCATCTGGTGGGGCGAGCCCGGCACCAACGGCCAGCACAGCTTCTACCAGCTGCTGCACCAGGGGACGTCGCTCGTGCCCGCCGACTTCATCCTGTTCGCGCAGCCCATCAACGGCGTCGGCGACCACCACGACAAGCTCATCTCCAACTGCCTCGCGCAGGCGCACGTGCTGGCCTTCGGGCGCACCGCCGAGGAGGTCGCGGCCGACGGCGTGGCCGACTGGCTGGTGCCGCACAAGGTGATGCCGGGCAACCGCCCGTCGACCACCCTCATGCTCGACCGGCTCACGCCGTACGCCCTCGGCTCGCTCGTGGCGCTCTACGAGCACGTGGTGCTGACCCAGGGCGTCGTGTGGGGCGTGAACTCCTTCGACCAGTGGGGCGTCGAGCTCGGCAAGGTGATGGCGGGCCAGCTGCTGCCCGCGCTCACCTCCGCCGACGTGCCGGACCTCGGCCACTTCGACCCGAGCACCGCCGCGCTGGCCCTGCGCTACCGCAGCCTGCGCGGCCGCTGACGCCGTGCCCGGCGACGGGCGGCGCGGCCTGGGGGAGCAGGCGCTGCGCTGGACCCTCGGCCAGGTGCGCCACGACGCGCTCGGGCCGTGGGCGCCCGAGCACGTGCCCCCGGACGCGGACGAGGCGGCGGCCGACGGGGACTCGCTGTACGCGGGCACGGCCGGCCTGGCCATGCTGCTCGTCGAGGCGGCGCAGTCGCGGCCGTGGAGCGACGTCGAGGCCCGGCTCGCTGACGGCATCCGGCGAAGGCTGGAGACCGCGTCGGCGGAGACCGTCGAGCCGTGCCTCTACAACGGGCTCGCCGGTTACGCCGTCCCGCTGCGGCTCCTCGGGTCGGCCGACCGCACCGCGCTCGAGCGGCTCGCCGCCACCGCAGGGCCGGAGGGCTGGCGCACGACGATGGGCGGCTACGGCGAGGTCTTCCACGACGTCGTGCTCGGCACCGCCGGGATCGTGATGGCGGCGCTCGCCTCGCCCGGTCCGGCCTCGCATGCCGTGGTGGAGGCCGGCTGCACCGCCCTGGCCGCGGCCGCCGAGCGCGCCCCGGGCGGACGGCGCTGGCCGATGTCGCCGGGGCACGCCGTCGACACCCCCAACTTCTCGCACGGCACGGCCGGTACGGCGGCTGCGCTCGCCGTGGCCGGCGCCGCCCATGGGCGCGACGACTGGCTCTCGCTGGCGATGGACGGCGCCTCGCACCTCATGACGCTGGCCGACCTCGAGGACGGCGGCTTCCGGCTCCCGATGCGCATCCCCTACAAGGAGGGCTACGAGCACTACGCGTACTCGTGGTGCCACGGCCCGACGGGCACGCAGTACCTCTTCGCCGCGCTCGACCGGACAGGGGCCGGCCCCATCGACGGCATGACGCCGGCGGAGCTGCGCGGCCGCTGCATCGCCTCGGTGCTGGCGTCCGGCGTCCCCGAGCGCACGCACCCCGGGTTCTGGGACAACGACGGCCTCTGCTGCGGCACCGCCGGCGTCGGGATGATGCTGCTCGACGCCGCGCAGGACGCCGACGGCCCGGCCGAGGGTGCCCGCCTGGTCGCGGCCGCCGGGGCGATGGCCGACGCGCTCGCGGAGCGGGCCGTCGTCGACGACGAGGGTGCCCGGTGGCGGTTCGTCGAGCACCGGGCCGAGGAGCCGCTGCTGCGCCCCAGCCCGTCGTGGATGCAGGGGTCGGCCGGCATCGCGGCGTTCCTGCTGCGCCTCGACCGGGTCGAACGCGACGGCCTGGCCACGCCGGTCGTCCGCCGCCCCGACGCCTGGTGGGCCGTCCCCGAGCGGCTGCTTGTCTGAGCTACTTCGGGGGCTCGACGTTGCGGCGGCGCAGGTAGCGCTCGAACTCGCGGGCGATCGCGTCGCCGGAGGCCTCGGGCAGCTCGGCGGTGTCGACCGCCTCCTCGAGCTGGCGGACGTAGGCCTGGATCTCGTCGTCCTCGGAGGCGAGCTCGTCGACGCCGAGCTGCCAGGCCCGGGCCTCCTCGTGCAGGTCGCCGAGGGGCACCGGCACGTCGAGGAGGTCCTCGATCCGGCCGAGCAGGGCGAGCGTGGCCTTGGGGCACGGCGGCTGGGCGACGTAGTGGGGGACCGCTGCCCACAGCGACACCGACGGGATCCCGGCCTTGGCGCACGCGTCCTGCAGCACCCCGACGATCCCGGTGGGGCCCTCGTAGGTGGACGGCTCGTACCCCATCCGGGCGGCGATGTCCGGGTCGGACGACGTTCCCGACACCGGCACCGGCCGGGTGTGGGGCGTGTCGGCGAGCAGGGCGCCGAGCGTCACGACCATCTCGACGCCGAGGTCGCGGGCCGCGCCGAGCAGCTCCTGGGTGAACGTGCGCCAGCGCATCGACGGCTCGATGCCGTGGACCAGCACGACGTCGCGGGTGGCCAGCGGGATCCGGGCGACCGAGATGCGCGTGCTCGGCCAGACCACCGACCGGACGCCGTCCTCGAGGACGATCTCGGGCCGGTTGACCTGGAAGTCGTAGTAGTCCTCGGGGTCGATCTCGGCGATCTGGGTCGCCGACCAGACGTCCTCGAGGTGCAGCACGGCGCCGGAGGCGGCGTCGCCGGCATCGTTCCAGCCCTCGAACGCACACAGCATGACCGGGTCGACGAGGTCGGGCAGCGCGTCGGGGAGGCCCTCGAACTCGATCAACCCGTCACCCCTCGCTGCTCGATCGACCTGTCGGCCGAGCCGGTCCGGCACCCCGGCGACCCGGGATCCGGCCAACCTACGCCCGTCCGTGCCGTCTTTCCCGGGCACCACGCTAACAACGCGGGCGCGGCGCGGCCTTCCCCCGCCGATAGGCTGGCCTCACCATGACTGGCTCCAGCCTCCACGATCCCGCCCGCGCGTCCGCCCTCCGGGACGCCCTCGCCACCCGCGTCGTCGTGGCGGACGGCGCCATGGGCACGATGCTGCAGGCGCAGGACCCCACCCTCGACGACTTCCAGGGGCTCGAGGGCTGCAACGAGATCCTCAACGTCACCCGCCCGGACATCGTGCGCTCGGTGCACGAGGCGTACTTCGCCGTCGGGGTCGACGCCGTCGAGACCAACACCTTCGGGGCGAACCTGGCCAACCTGGGGGAGTACGGCATCTCCGACCGCATCGAGGAGCTGGCCCGGGCCGGCACCGAGATCGCCCGCGAGGTGGCCGACGGCTACTCCACGCCCGACCGCCCGCGCTGGGTCCTCGGCTCGGTCGGCCCCGGCACCAAGCTCCCGTCGTTCGGCCACGCGCCCTACGCCGCGCTGCGCGACGCCTACGAGGCGCAGGCCCGCGGCCTCATCCGCGGCGGCGCCGACGCGATCCTCGTCGAGACCGCGCAGGACCTGCTCCAGGCGAAATCGGCCATCGTCGGCGCCAAGCGCGCGCTGAGGTCCGAGGGCGCCGACCTGCCGGTGATCGTCTCGGTCACCGTCGAGACCACCGGCACCATGCTGGTCGGCTCCGAGATCGGCGCGGCGCTCACGGCGCTCGAGCCGCTCGGCGTCGACATGATCGGCCTCAACTGCGCCACCGGCCCCGCGGAGATGAGCGAGCACCTCCGCCACCTCGCGCGGCACGCCCAGATCGGCGTCGCCTGCATGCCCAACGCCGGCCTGCCCGAGCTGCGCGGCGACGGCGCGTTCTACCCGCTCTCGCCGGAGGAGCTGGCCGAGGCGCACGACCTCTTCACGCGCCAGTACGGCCTCGGGCTCGTGGGCGGCTGCTGCGGCACGACGCCGGAGCACCTGCGCCAGGTGGTCGAGCGCGTCGGCGGCCGCGAGATCGTCGCCCGCCGTCCCCGTCGCGAGCCCGGCGCGTCGTCGATCTACCAGCACGTGCCGTTCCGCCAGGACACGGCGTACCTCTCCATCGGCGAGCGCACCAACGCCAACGGCTCCAAGGCGTTCCGCGAGGCGATGCTCGAGGAGCGCTGGGACGACTGCGTCCGCATCGCCAAGGACCAGATCAAGGACGGCGCCCACCTGCTCGACGTGTGCGTCGACTACGTCGGCCGCGACGGCGTCGCCGACATCAAGGAGATCGTCGGCCGGTTCGCCACGGCGTCGACGATCCCGCTCGTCATCGACTCCACCGAGCCGCCTGTCGTCGAGGCCGCGCTCGAGCTCGTCGGCGGCCGCGCCGTCGTCAACTCCGTCAACTACGAGGACGGCGACGGCCCCGGCTCGCGCATCCAGCAGATGATGCCGATCGTCAAGGAGCACGGCGCCGCCGTCGTCGCCCTGACCATCGACGAGGAGGGCCAGGCCCGCACCGCCGAGTGGAAGGTGCGCGTCGCCGACCGGCTCGTGCGCGACCTCGTCGGGAACTGGGGCATGTCGGTCACCGACATCCTCGTCGACTGCCTGACCTTCCCGATCGCCACCGGCCAGGAGGAGACCCGCCGCGACGGCATCGAGACGATCGAGGCCATCCGCCAGCTCAAGCGGATCCACCCCGACGTGCAGACCACGCTCGGCGTCTCCAACGTGTCGTTCGGCCTCAACCCTGCCGCCCGCGTCGTGCTCAACTCGGTGTTCCTGCACGAGTGCGTCGAGGCCGGCCTCGACTCCGCGATCGTGCACGCGTCGAAGATCGTGCCGATGGCACGCATCCCCGACGAGCAGCGCGAGGCGGCGCTCGACCTCGTCTACGACCGCCGCCGCTACGACGCCGACGGCAACGTCGTCCACGACCCGCTCTCGCGCTTCCTCTCGATCTTCGACGGCGTCGACGCCCAGGAGCTGGCCAAGGCCCGTGCCGACGAGCTGCTCACGCTGCCGCTGGGGGAGCGTCTGCAGCGGCGCGTCGTCGACGGCGAGCGCAACGGCCTCGAGGCCGACCTCGACGAGGCCCTGCAGACCCGGCCGGCGCTCGAGATCGTCAACGACACCCTGCTCGAGGGGATGAAGACGGTCGGCGAGCTGTTCGGCCGCGGCGAGATGCAGCTGCCGTTCGTGCTCCAGAGCGCCGAGGTCATGAAGACCGCCGTCGCCTACCTCGAGCCGCACATGGAGCGCACCGGCGACGAGGGCAAGGGCACGATCGTGCTCGCCACCGTCAAGGGCGACGTCCACGACATCGGCAAGAACCTCGTCGACATCATCCTGAGCAACAACGGCTACACGGTGGTCAACCTCGGCATCAAGGTGCCGGTCTCGGAGATCATCGAGAAGGCCGAGCAGCACAGCGCCGACGCGATCGGCATGAGCGGCCTGCTGGTGAAGAGCACGCTGGTGATGAAGGAGAACCTCGAGGAGATCAACCTCCGCGGGGCGGCCCCGAAGTACCCGGTGCTCCTCGGCGGCGCGGCGCTGACCCGTGCCTTCGTGGAGCAGGACCTCGCCGAGATCTACCAGGGCTCCGTCCGCTACGCCCGCGACGCCTTCGAGGGCCTGCGGCTCATGGACGCCGTCATGGCGGTCAAGCGCGGCGAGCCCGGTGCCGAGCTCCCCGCTCCGCGCGGGCGCCGGGTCACCTCGACCACGGTCCGTCCGCAGGAGACCCCGGCCGAGGAGATGCCCGAGCGCTCCGACGTCGCCACCGACAACACCGTGCCGACGCCGCCGTTCTGGGGCCCGCGCGTGGTCAAGGGCGTCCAGCTGAACGAGTACGTGGCGTACCTCGACGAGCGGGCCACCTTCCTCGGCCAGTGGGGCCTCAAGCCCGGCCGCGGCGAGGCCGGCGCGTCCTACGACGAGCTCGTCGAGACCGAGGGCCGGCCGCGGCTGCGCATGTGGCTCGACCGGCTGCACACCGACCAGCTGCTCGAGGCCGCGGTCGTCTACGGCTACTTCCCGTGCTGGTCGGAGGGCGACGACCTCGTCATCGCCCACCACGACGGCCCGCTCGCGGGCCAGGAGCGGGTGCGCCTGACCTTCCCGCGCCAGCGCCGCGACCGCCACCTCTGCCTCGCCGACTTCTTCCGCCCGAAGGAGTCCGGCGAGACCGACGTCATCGCCTTCCACGTCGTGACGATGGGCAACCGCGTCTCGGAGGCCACGGCGAAGCTGTTCAGCGAGAACGCCTACCGCGACTACCTCGAGCTGCACGGACTGTCGGTGCAGCTCACCGAGGCGCTGGCCGAGATGTGGCACGCGCGCGTCCGCCAGGAGCTCGGGTTCGACGGCGAGGACGACCCCGACATGGAGACGCTCATCGCCAAGCAGGGCTACCGCGGGTCGCGCTACTCCTTCGGCTACCCGGCCTGCCCGGACGTCGAGATGCAGGCCGTGCTCGTCGACCTGCTCGAGCCGGGCCGCATCGGCGTCGAGCTCTCCGAGGAGTTCCAGCTGCACCCGGAGCAGTCGACCTCGGCCCTCGTGGTGCACCACCCCGAGGCCAAGTACTTCAACGCGACATGAGGCTGCCCGCCGCTGCGCTCTTCGACATGGACGGCACCCTCGTCGAGACCGAGAGCCTCTGGTACGACTCCGAGCTCGAGATCATGACGTCGCTCGGTGCACCGTGGGGCCCCGAGCATCAGGAGGCGCTCATCGGGGGGCCGCTGGAGAAGGCGGTCGACTACATGGTCCGCCACGCGGGCGGCGGCCACGACCACGACGAGGTCATGGAGCTGCTGCTCGCCACGATGGAGCGCAAGCTGCGCACCGAGCAGGTGCACTGGCGCCCCGGCGCGCGCGAGCTGCTCGGCGCGCTCGAGGACGCCGGCGTCCCGTGCGCCCTGGTGTCGGCGTCGTGGCGCAACCTCGTCGACGCCGTCCACGACGCGGTGCTGCACGAGGTGGGCCACGAGGTGTTCGCGACCTCGGTCGCCGGCGACGAGGGGGAGCGCACCAAGCCGTTCCCCGACCCCTACCTGCTGGCCGCCGCGCGCCTCGGCGTCGAGCCGGAGCACTGCGTGGTGCTCGAGGACTCCCACACCGGCGTCGCTTCCGGCCGCGACTCGGGCGCGCTCGTCGTCGCGGTGCCGTCGCTGGTGCCGATCGAGCCCGGCCGGGGCGTGCGCGTGATCGACACCCTCGAGGGCGTCACGCCGGAGCAGCTCGGCGAGTGGTCGTACGAGTGGAGCCCTCGGGACTGACCCGGGTCACTCCGACGCGATCGCCCGCAGGACGTCGAGGCGCGCGGCCGAGGCCGCGGGCCACAGGGCCGCGAGGAACCCGCCGACCACGGCGAGGGCGAGGAACCAGCCGATCTGGCCGACGGGCACCGCGAGATCGGTGATGCCCTGCGGCTCGAGCACCTTCTGCAGCAGCGCGCCGTAGGCCACGCCGAGGGCGATGCCCAGCGCCGCGCCGAACAGCGAGATGAGCACGGCCTCGAGCACGACCATGCGGCGCATCTGGGGCCGGCTCGTGCCGACCGCGCGCAGCAGCCCCACCTCGCGCCGCCGTTCGTACACCGAGAGCGCGAGGGTGTTGACGATGCCGATGAACGCGACGATCACGGCGAGCGCCAGCAGCGCGTAGATGAAGCCGAAGACCCGGTCGAACTGGCTGTTGACCTGGTCCTTGAGGCTGGCCTGGTCCTGCACGTCGACGCTGGGGAAGGCCTCGAGCTCGCGGTCGAGCTCGGCACGCACCGCTGCCGGATCGGCCCCCTCCGCGACGCGGACGTAGACCGCGCTGTCGAGCTCGCGTGCCCCGATGGACTTCAGCGTGGCCAGGCTGGTGATCCAGCCCTGGTAGGGGCCGGCCGCGGTGTAGATGCCCTTGACCGTCAGCGTGCCGGGGCCGTTGACGAAGGTCGCGTCGACCTTGTCGCCGACCTCGACGCCGGTGTCCTTCGCGGTCTGGTCGTCGACGATCGCCTGGCCGAGCCCGAGGGACGGGATGGCGGTGCCCGCCTGCATCTGCAGGTCGATCACCGAGGTGATCTGCTGCGGGTCGACGCCGGTGAGCACCGTGCGGTCGCCCTCGACCTGGATGGGCACCTGCCGCACGTAGGTGACCGTCGAGGCTCCGGGCGTGTCCTTCACAGCGTTGTAGACGTCGGGGGAGAAGGGCTGGAACTTCACGCCGAAGATCACGTAGTCGGCGCCGATGGTGTCGTCGACGACGGCCGCGACCGAGGCCTTCGTCGAGGCCGCGATGACGCCGATCGCCGTCATGAGGGCCAGGCCGATGGCGAGCGCGCTCGCGGTCGCGGCCGTGCGGCGCGGGTTGCGGCGGCCGTTCTCGCGGGCGAGGCGGCCGACGGTCGAGCCGCTGAACGGGGCGCCGAGCACGAGCAGCACGCCGCGGCCGACGACCGGGGCGAGGGCGATCAGCGCGATGAGGGCGCAGAGCGCCGAGACGCCGACGAGCGACGAGGCCCGGTTGCCGTCGTCGGTGGACGACAGGCCGAGGCGCGCGGCGACCACCGCGATGAGGAGCAGCACCGCGCCGATGGCGGTACGGATGCGCAGCGACTTGACCGGCAGCGACACCTCGTCGCGCATCGCGGCCACCGGCGGCACGACCGCCGCGCGCTGGGCGGGCACGAACGCCGACACCAGCGTCACGACGACGCCGACGACCAGCGACACCACGATCGTGCGCGGTTCGATGACCAGCGGGCCCGCGGGCAGGTCGGCGCCGAACGCGCGCAGCAGCAGGCGCAGGCCCTGCGAGACGAGGATGCCGCCGACGACGCCGAGCACGGCCGCGAGCAGGCCGAGGACGAGCGCCTCGGCGAGCACCGAGCGCCGCACCTGGCCGCGGCTGGCGCCGACCGCGCGCAGGAGCGCGAGCTCGCGGGTGCGCTGCGCGACCAGCATCGAGAACGTGTTGAAGATGAGGAACACCGCGACGAACAGCGCGATGAGCGCGAACGCGAGCAGGAACGTGTTGATGAACTGGAAGGTCTGCTCGAGGCGGTCGGCGATCTGGGCGCTGCGCTGGGCGCCGGTGGTGGTCGCGGCGTTCTCGGGGATGACCTGCGTGATCCGCTCGGCCAGCACGTCCTGCGGGACTCCGGGCTCGCCCTTCACGGCGATGCTCGTGACGGCGTCGCTCTCGCCGAGCAGCAGGCGCTGGGCGGTGGGCAGGTCGAAGACGGCGAGCGTGCTGCCGTCGGAGCCCGAGATGCCGCGGGTGACGAGGCCGACGACCTCCATGTCCACCAGGCCGGCCGACGGGGTGTCGATCTTGACGGTGTCGCCGACCGAGATGCCGCCGGCCTCGGCCGTGGCCTCGAGCAGCGCCACCTGGTCGGGGCCCTGCGGCGCCTGGCCCACGCTGATCGACAGCGGGCTGATCGAGGTGTCGGGGATATAGGTGGTGCCGCGCGCCGGCGGCCCGGCCCGGCCGACCACCTCGCCGTCGGAGCCCACCACCAGCGCGCCGTCCGCAGCCACGACGCCGTACGCGGCCTCGACGCCCTGGACCGCCGCGACCTCGTCGACGAGCGACGCCGGCAGTGTGGGGGCCTGGTCGCCGCCGGTGCCGCCGCCACCGCCCCCGCCCGGCTGGGCCGGGCCGAGTGCGTCGGCCACCGCCACGGACACGTCGGGCTGCGGGGCCTCGAACAGCGCGTCGAAGGACCGCTTGAGGGAGTCGGTGAAGATGTAGGTGCCCGCCACGAACGCGACGCCGACCACGACGGCGACGAGGGTGAGCGAGAGCCGCAGCTTGTGCTGCAGCAGCGATCGGAGGGCTGCGCGGAGCACGATCGATCAGCTCCGGGCCTGCTCGAAGGCCTTCATCCGCTCGAGGACGGCGTCGGCGGTGGGCGAGAGCATCTCGTCGACGATGCGGCCGTCGGCGAGGAACAGGACGCGGTCGGAGTAGGACGCCGCCCCGGGGTCGTGGGTGACCATGACGATGGTCTGGCCGAACTCGTCGACGCTGCGGCGCAGGAAGCCGAGCACCTCGGCGCCGGACCGGGAGTCGAGGTTGCCGGTGGGCTCGTCGGCGAACACGATCGTGGGCCGGCTGGCCAGGGCACGGGCGCAGGCCACGCGCTGCTGCTGCCCGCCGGAGAGCTCGCTCGGACGGTGCTTGAGGCGGTCGCGCAGGCCCACGGTGTCGATGACGGTGTCGAGCCACTGCTGGTCGGGCTTGCGGCCGGCGATGTCGAGCGGGAGCGTGATGTTCTCCAGCGCCGTCAGGGTCGGCACGAGGTTGAACGCCTGGAAGACGAACCCGACGGAGTCGCGCCGCAGCCGGGTGAGCGCCTTGTCGCTGAGGCCGGAGAGCTCGGTGTCGCCGATCCAGACCTCGCCGCCGCTGATCGAGTCGAGGCCGGCGAGGCAGTGCATGAGGGTGCTCTTGCCGGAGCCGGAGGGGCCCATGATCGCGGTGAAGCGCCCCTGCTCGATGTCGACGTCGACGGCGTCGAGCGCGGTGACCCGGGTGTCGCCGGAGCCGTAGACCTTGGTGAGCGCGCGGGCGCGAGCAGCGGTGGGCACGTGATCACGCTAACCCGCGGCCCTCACGGCCGCCCTGCCGGATCCACAGCGCGCCGCCCCCTCTGCGCCGGACAGGTCAGGCGGGCAGCTCGGGCGGGGTGCCGCCGAAGGCCGGGCAGAGGGCCTGGTGGTCGCACCAGTCGCAGAGCTTCGACGGGCTCGGACGCCAGTCGCCCGTCTCGTGGGCGCGCTGGATCGCGGCCCACAGCGCCTTGACCTTGCGCTCGGTCGCCAGCAGGTCGGACTCGTCGGGCTCGTAGCGCAGCACCTGGCCGTTGCCGAGGTAGAGCAGCTGCAGGACGCGCGGCACGGTGCCGGTGGCCCGCCACAGGACGAGGGCGTAGAAGCGCATCTGGAACAGCGCCTTCTGCTCGAACCCCTCGCCAGGCGCGCGCCCGGTCTTGTAGTCGACGACGCGGGTGTCGCCGGCCGCGTTGCGGTCGAGCCGGTCGACGTAGCCGCGCAGCACGAGTCCGTCGAGCTCGGCCTCGACGCGCAGCTCGCGCTCGGCCGGCTGCAGGCGGGTGGGGTCCTCGAGCCGGAAGTACGACTCGAGCAGCGGCTCGGCCGTGCGCAGCCAGGCCTCGGCCTCGTCGGCGGTCTCGAACAGCTGCGCGGCGATGGCCTCGTCCTGCTCGCGGACGAGGTCCCACGCCGTGGGCAGCATGGCGGTGGCGCGCTCGAGCGTGCGCTCGGCCGGCGGGAGGTCGAAGAGGTCCTCGAGGACCTGGTGGACGACGGTGCCGCGCACCGCCTCGCGGCTGGGCCGCTCGGGGATGCGGTCGATGGTGCGGAACCGGTAGAGCAGCGGGCACTGCATGAAGTCGCCCGCCCGCGACGGCGACAGCGACGGCACCCGGGTGGGGGCGCCCTCCCAGGCCTCGCCGGGGTCGGCGGCCAGCACGCCGGAGGCAGCCGGCTCGGACGGGGTCGCAGTCATGGGTCAGACCCTAGGCGGGGGAGCCGACAGCGGGGACGGTCCGGGCCCCGGCGCGTCCTTCCCAGCTGCTGCAGGCACGTCGGTCGCCCGTCCGGCGGCGCGCCCGGGAGTCTCGGCGGGCCGGTGCCGCGGGGGCTCGCTTACGGTGGGTCCATGAGCGACGCGCGCCGGGGAGGCGGTCTGAACTTCCGCCTCGGGAGCATCCCGGTCTCGATGCCGTGGAGCGGCGTGCTGGGCATCGCGGTCATCGCGTTCCTCTGGCGCGACAGCCTCGGCTACGCCTCCGAGGGCAACATCGTCCTCGTCCGCGCGCTGATCTTCGCCGTGCTCCTCTACGTGTCGATCCTGGGCCACGAGCTCGCCCACGCCTGGACCGCGCAGGCCTTCGGCTACCCCGTCCACAGCATCACGCTGTGGATCTTCGGCGGGTTCACCTCGTTCGAGCGGCGGTTCACCTCGGCGTGGCGCGACGGCGTCATCTCCGCGGCAGGGCCCATCAGCAGCGTGCTCATCGGCGTCCTGTGGCTCGTGCTGTCGTGGTCGCCGCTGGCCACGTCCGACGGCGTCGCCTTCGTGGCCTACGCGCTCGGCGTCACCAACATCCTCATGGGCATCTGGAACGCCCTGCCGGGGCTCCCGCTCGACGGCGGCAACGTCCTGCGCTGCGTCCTGTGGGGGATCACCAAGGACGAGCACCGCGCCACGATCATCGCGGCGTGGGCGGGCCGCGTGGTCGCCGTCGGCGTGTTCCTCGTGCCGGCGTGGCTGGCGTGGAGCAGCGGACGCCAGCCCGACATCGTGTCGTTCGTCTTCTCCGGCTTCATCGCGGCGTGGCTGTTCGCCGGCGCGTCAGACGCCCTCAAGCGCGCCACCGTGATGCGCCGCGTGCCGCGCCTCGAGGCCCGCTCGCTCGTGCGCCCCGTCGTCGTCGTCCCGCACGACCTGCCGCTGAGCGAGGCGCTGCGCCGGCTCGAGGAGCAGGGCGCCCGCGGCATCGCCGTCGCCGACGCCACCGGCCAGGTGGTCGCGGTCGCGCAGGAGGCCGCCGTGTCGGCCGTGCCGCTCGAGCGCCGGCCCTGGGTTCCGGTGTCGTCGGTCGCGGCACGGCTCGACCCCGAGGCCCGACTGCACGTCGACCTGTCGGGCGAGCCGCTGCTGCGGGCGATGCAGGACGTGCCCTCCGGCGACTACGCCGTCCATGACGAGACGGGCCGCGTCATCGGGATCCTCACCACCGCCGACGTCGAGAAGGCGCTGAGCACCTAGCCCGGGCCGGGCGGCGCCTCGGCCGGTCGGGGCCGCCCCGCGGACGGCCTAGGCTGGTCGCCCGTGACCGACCCCCAGAACTCCGAGCCCACCGGCGCCGCGATCCGGCGCGGCCCGTTCCGCGAGGGCGACCGCGTCCAGCTGACCGACACCAAGAAGCGGATGCACACCATCACGCTCACGCCGGGCAAGGTGTTCCACACCGCCAAGGGCCAGATCCCGCACGACGAGCTGATCGGCAGGCCCGAGGGGATCGTCGTCACCTCGACCATGGGCATGGCCTACCTCGCGCTGCGCCCGATGCTGTCGGACTTCGTGCTCTCCATGCCCCGCGGCGCCACGATCGTCTACCCGAAGGACGCCGCCGCGATCGTCGGCCTGGCCGACCTCTACCCGGGCGCCCGGGTCATCGAGGCCGGCGTCGGCTCGGGTGCGCTGACCTGCTCGCTGCTGCGGGCCGTGGGCGACCAGGGGCGCGTCTCCTCCTACGAGCGCCGCGACGACTTCGCCGACGTGGCCCGTGCGAACGTCGAGCTGTTCTTCGGCGGGCCGCACCCGGCCTGGGACCTCACCGTCGGCGACCTGACGCCGACCCTGCGGGCCCGGATGGCCGAGGGCATCGACACCCAGGTCGACCGCGTCGTGCTCGACATGCTGGCCCCCTGGGACTGCGTGCCTGCCGTCGCCGAGGCCCTGGCGCCGGGCGGCGTCCTCGTCGCCTACGTCGCCACCACCACGCAGCTCTCGCGCACGGTCGAGACCCTGCGCACCGACGGCCGCTGGACCGAGCCGTACGCGCAGGAGCTCATGCTGCGCACGTGGCACCTCGAGGGCCTGGCCGTGCGCCCCGACCACACCATGAACGGGCACACCGGCTTCCTCATCCGCTCCCGCCGCCTCGCCGACGGCACCGTCCTCCCGCCCCGCCGCAGCCGCCCGGCCAAGGGCGCCTACGGCGAGGACTACGAGGCTGTGTCTTCCTAAGGCCTCCAAGCGAGCCGCCTCCTTCGTCGGCGCCTCGCGTCGGCCGGCGCCGTCGGCCACCGGCCCGGGCTCGCTGCGCTCGCGTCGTGTCCTCGGACCGGCCTCGCTGCGCGTCGGCCGGCCCTGCGGGCACGACGGGCCGGCGGCCTGCGCTCGTCGCCTCCGGCGGGCCCAGGTCTCGCGCTGCGCGCTCGCCCGGGGTCGGTCGCTGCGGCCGGCTCGCCTGGCGGCTCGCCGGCCTGGCGCCCTCCGGGCCCGCACGGACGCGCCGGATCATCGGTGGCCGGGTCGGTCTGGACCCTCGCCGGCGTTCACGCCGTGAGGCTGTCGCTCGGTTGCTGGTTGGCCCGCGGCCGTCGCTGCTCTCCTGGCCCCTAGCCGCAACGCGGCGGGTGGCCCGCGACCCTTTACCGCTCACCTGACCCCTGACGGCAGCGGGCGGGTGGGCCGGAGGGCGTGAGGCGGGGGCCGGAGCGCAGCGGAGGCCCTCGCCGAGGCGGCCGACCGCGAGCGCAGCGAGCCTGGCCCGGCAGCCCGCCTCGCGAGACCACAGGGACCACACGCCGCGGCGGAGCGGAGCGGAGCCGCCGCTCTGCTCGCCCGCGCCCGCAGGGCGCCGCACTCGTCCGCCCCGGAGGTCCGGAGCCGGGCCGACGCGGAGCGAGGCCCGGCGAACGGGCCGACACCGGCGAGCGCAGCGAGCGGGGCGGACGATCGGGGCGAGCGCTGCCCCGACGCCCGCCGACGGAGGAGGCGGGCTTGGAGGGGCTATCCACCGTGTCCAGGATGCGGACATCGGTCCGCGTTACGAACCTGTTGCGACGCGCGGCTCGGGGCTCACCGCGCGCGCGAGCGGCGCCGACGTGGGTAGGGTCGAACATCGGCTGCACCCGCGGGCACCGCGTCGCCGGCGCCCTGCCCGCCCGGGTGGACGGAGGTG
>Ga0233425_10000993_pt1 | contig 67573 bp, 46 predicted proteins | sample Watercolumn_Towu_2_FD_181712 | JGI IMG/M metagenome (GOLD analysis project Ga0233425, IMG submission 181712) | Freshwater microbial communities from Lake Towuti, South Sulawesi, Indonesia - Watercolumn_Towuti2014_140_MG | ecosystem: Environmental > Aquatic > Freshwater > Lake | place...
CATAGATTTCTTCAACTATGAAAGGATACAATTGAAAACTAGACAGACACCTTTTCAACTCAGGTGTCTGTCTAGCTAAGCCACAGGGGACTTTCTTGATCGTGTCTATTCTACAGGGTGCAGTTCATTTCCAGGAGCTTTATTGATATCCGAACCGTTAACCAGTCGGTAGGCGGTTTTTCAGAGTCCGATCGAAGATCTCCTCTGATTCCGGGCTGCTTTCGGCCTTACTCTTCTTGGATTTTTCAGGGCGATTCTTGTCATCGGCGCGTTCCTGCGCCTTCTGGAAGGCGATCTGGAAGGCAGTCAGTTCCGGTTCTTTGCTTTCCGGTTCCTCGAGCTCGGTCTGCTTCTTGGAGACTTTTTTACCCTTCTGGCGGGTATCGGGACGGTTTGCTTCCGCGAGCAATTCTTCAGGTTTTGGCTGGGCAGCTTTGATGCTCAATCGGATTTGCTTCTTGCGCCGGTCCACGTCCAGGATCTTGGCTTCGACCTCATCGCCTTCCTTCAGGACTTCCGCGGGACTCTTGACGTAATCGTGGGAGATCTCGCTGACATGCACAAGCCCTGGGCGCTCTGCGCCGATCTCAACGAAAGCGCCATAGGTTTCCAGACGGGCAACCTTGCCCTTGACAACCATATCCGGTTTGAGCTCCCGCCACTCGAAGCCGAGCGGTTCGACCATGGTGAGTTCCACGCGATCGTCATGCATGCGCCGGACCCAGACATCCACGCTTTGCCCAACCTTGAGGACATCCTCGACGCGATTGACGGCATCTTTCTGCAATTGGGAAATATGAATAACACCGGGAAGTTTTTGCCCAATGTCGATGATGGCCCCGGCGATGGTGGTTTTTATGACTTTGCCTGTCAGGTGATCCTTAGGTTGCAGCGCATTCTCCGGCGCCGCGTTTGTTGTTTCCATTTTGCGAACTCCAATTGTGTGATTTTTAGACGACAGGCGATTATAACTTCGATGGGGGATTGCGTCAACCAGGTGGTGTTCCATGGGCTCGGTTACCCTGATTGGCGGTTCGGTCTTGACGCTATTCGTCTTCGTGCTATAATCACCCCGCCATTTTGGAATAACCCGGCCAGGTATCCGGCTGGAGCCTACAAGGAGTAAAGAAATGCCCCCTCATCCTAAGCGCAAACACTCAAAAGCACGCCGCGATCGCCGGCGCGCCAATGACGCTTTGCAGACCGCGAACCTGGTTGCGTGCACGAATTGCGGGACGATGATCCTTCCGCATATCGTGTGTCCAAACTGTGGTTTCTACAAGGGTCGTGAAGTGGTGGAAGTTAAAAAAGAAGACAAGAAGAAACAATAATCAAGCGCATTTTCTTGGTTGGAGTTCGATCAAGTCGCCTCTGGGCGGCTTGATTTTTATTTTATGCCGATTAGTGTGGTAAGTAGTGACACCTTGCACTGTGAAAAACTCATAACCTATCTATAATTACCTTGAACAAGCTCGTGGAAGTGAACCAGAGGTATGCCACAAGGAACGTATCTTCTCAGGAGGAGCTCTCGATGAGTCTCAGTCAGATTGCTACATCAATTCCTGCCTCACCAACGATCGCCTTGAACGAAGAGGCTCGTTTGTTGCGGGAGAAGGGGGAGGCGGTCATCCATCTTGGGATCGGCGAACCGAAGAACAGAACTCCGATTTCGGCCATCCTAAGCTCTGCATCAAAACTCAGCGGCGGCGACACCAAGTATGTGCCCACCGATGGGACGCCATCCTTGAAGAAGGCGATCGTCCGATACACGGAGGAGAATTATGACCGGGTGATCTCGCCGGCAAATGTCATCGTCTCGGATGGCGCCAAGCAATCCCTGTGGAACGTCCTTTTTACGCTGTGCAATCCGCAAGACGAGGTGATCGTCCTGGCCCCGTACTGGGTCAGTTACCCCGAAATGATCCGCATGATCGGCGCCAATCCGGTCATCGTCACGCCCGAAGACGGTACATTCGTGCCCCGTTTCGATGAAATCGAACGTGTGGTCGGTTCTTACACAAAAGCGATCATCCTCAACAGCCCGAACAATCCATCCGGCACGGTTTTTCCCGAGGATCTGGTTGCCAAAATCGTCGATCTGTGTGAGACCAGGGGCATTTACCTGATCTGCGACGACATTTATCATAAGTTGATCTTCGATGGCATGCTTGCGAAGCCCGCATGCCAGTATTCCGGTAAAGATGTCGAGTCGACCAGGATCATCGCCGTCAATGGCGTGGCCAAGTTATACGGCATGACCGGATTTCGTGTGGGTTGGGTGGTCGCGCCGAAGAAACTCGTGGAGATCATGACCAACGTGCAATCGCAAACCACCACCTGTGTATCGCCTGTGATGCAGGCGGCTGCGGAGGGTGCACTCACCGGCTTGCAGTCCATGGTCGAGGCGTTACGGCTTAGCATACAAAACAATCGCGATGTCCTCATGCAGGAATTGCGCACCTTCACGGACGTGCATTGTGTCAAGCCTCAGGGGACTTTCTACGCTCTACCTGATTTCAGGGCATATTTCCGTAAGAGCATCGCTACCACGTCCAGCGAGCTGGCCGCGTTCCTGCTCAAGAAGGCCCTGGTCGTTACCGTGCCGGGCAAGGAATTCGGCATGGAGGGCTACCTGCGTCTGAGTTATGCCGGGTCGGTCAAGGAATTGACCGAAGGGATCGACCGGATGAAATGGGCTCTCGATCCGAATTCGCCTTCCGAAATCTACATTGGCGACCGTAAGCTGCTGAGAGACTGGATGTGAGGCGAGGAGACCAGCGATGAACAATCTACTGAACATTAAGACCCCGACCGAGGGTCAGGCAGCCGCCATCCGCAGTGACTACGGGTTGGACTACCTGGGGCTGAGCAATCTGCGCAAGGTGTATTGGAATCTCCCTACCGAAGCGCTTTATGAGGAGATCATCTTCCGCGGCGAGGCGAGCATATCCCACCGCGGTCCGATCATCGTAAATACTGGAAAGCATACTGCCCGGGCTGCAAGTGACAAATTCGTCGTCCGTGAGGCAGGCAGCGAGGACAATATCTGGTGGGGCGCCTACAATCGTCCTTTCGGACCGGAGAAGTTTGACGAGCTGTTTGCACGCCTGCAGGGCTATCTGCAGGGCCGCGACGTCTTTGTCCAGGATGTCTATGGCGGCGCGGATGTCGACTACCGACTACCCGTGCGGGTCATCACCGAAACTGCCTGGCACAGTCTCTTCACCCGGACCATGTTGATCAAACCAACCGCCGCGGAAGAGTACCGTCGCTTCGTACCGGAATTTACGATCATCGCCGCACCGGGATTCAAGGCCTTTCCGCAGGTCGATCAGACCCCGACCGAGACTTTCATTGTGCTCAATTTCGCCAAGAAAATGTGCATCATCGGCAACACGGGCTACGGCGGGGAGATCAAGAAGACCGTTTTCACTGTGTTAAATTATCTGCTGCCCCTACGGGATCGCGTGATGACCATGCACTGCTCGGCTAATGCCGGCAAGAACGGCGATGTCGCTCTGTTCTTCGGCCTGTCCGGGACCGGGAAGACGACTCTGTCGGCTGACCCGAATCGCGGCCTGATCGGCGACGACGAGCACGGCTGGTCGGATAATGGTATTTTCAATTTTGAAGATGGCTGTTATGCAAAGGTGATCGAGCTCTCGGAATCCGCCGAACCACAGATCTATGCCTGCACCCGGCGCTTCGGAACGATCCTGGAAAATGTGATCTTCGATCCGGTCACGCGTTTGATCGATCTGGATGATGCCTCCTTGACCGAGAACACCCGGGCTGCATATCCGCTGTCCTTCATCGAGAATGCCATTCAGGAGAAACGCGGTGGGCATCCGAAGAATATCATCTTCCTGACCTGTGACGCCTCCGGGGTGATGCCGCCGATCGCAGAATTATCCGTCGAGCAGGCAATGTACCACTTCATCTCAGGTTATACATCCAAGATCGCAGGGACGGAGATCGGCTTGCGCGATGAGCCGGAGATCACGTTCAGCGCTTGTTTTGGCGGACCGTTCATGGTCCATACCCCAGCGTTTTATGCCGATCTTCTGCGCCGGAAGATCCAGCGCTATGCAGTCAAATGCTGGCTTGTTAATACCGGCTGGGTGGGGGGGCCTTACGGGATCGGCAAGCGCATCAGCATTCGCCATACGCGTAACCTGCTCAACGCGGTCCTGGATGGCAAACTCGAGGATGTCGAGTACTACACCGATCCGGTCTTCGGTTTTCGAGTGCCCAAAACCTGCCCGGAGGTCCCGGAGGATGTCATGTACCCGGCGCGCTCCTGGGCAAAAGAAGACGAGTATTGGAAACGCTACAAGCAGCTCGCCTCGCGGTTCATCGATAATATGAAAAAATTCGAAGTGGATACACCCCGTGAGGTGATCCAGGCAGGGCCGAAGATCTAGTCATCTCGCTTAAAACTCTCCCGCTTCATCCGGGAGAGTTTTTATATATACAGACAGGAAGGTATTTTTGTCATACAAATCACGACCATCCGTCGCTGGTCGAAAAACCAATTCCGGGTATAATCGCCGATTGGCTTGTGAAATTCAGAACATAGTACTCTAATCGGTCGCTGGCGCGATCGAATCACTACATGACAGGAGATAGTTGATGAACAAGATCGCACTCGACAAGTTGATGCGTCCCAAATCGGTGGCGGTTGTGGGGGCGTCATCGCAGCCTGGCAAGATCGGATATACGGTTTTGGAAAATCTGATCAAGGGCGGCTACAAGGGGAAGATCTATCCGATCAACCCCGCTGCGGAAGAGATCCTGAGCCTGCCCGTGATCTCGTCGGTCCCCAATTTGCCCGAGATCGTCGACCTGGCGATCATTACCGTACCCGTTAAATTTGTCGCCCAGGTGGCTGAGGAGTGCGGCCAGAAGGGCATCAAGGCCCTAAGTGTGATCACCTCCGGCTTCAGCGAAGTCGGCCGCCATGACCTGGAAGAAGAACTGATCGCCATTGCGCACAAGCACGGCATGTGTGTTTTGGGTCCCAACATCGTTGGCTCGCTCTCGAATTCGGATGAACTGAATGCATCCTTCGGACCGTTCCTTCCGTTCAAGGGCACTGCCACCCTGATCACCCAATCGGGTGCGCTCTTGATCGCCATGGACGCGATCACCTATACGCGAAAAGTCGGTTTTGACAAAATGATCTCGATCGGCAACATGGCGGATGTCGACTTTGCCGATTTGATCGAGTGGCTGGACCAGGATCCCAATACGACCTGTACTTGCTTGTACATCGAAGGCCTGAAAGACGGTCGGAAATTCATCGATTCATGCCGGAAAACGAGGAAGCCCGTCATTGCTCTGAAGTCGGGTGTCTCCGCGCATGGCGCCGCTGCAGCCGCCTCCCATACCGGCTCCCTGGCTGGTGCGGTCAAGGTCTACGGCGCCGCTTTCCAGCAGGCGGGTGTGGTCCAGGCATCCGACCTGAACAACCTGTTCGATCGCACGCTTGCCCTTTCCCTGCAGCCGCCGCTGAAGGGAACCAACCTGCTGCTGATCACGAACGGTGGCGGTGTGGGCGTGCTCGCAACCGATTCCGCCGAGCGCTTCGGCATCCCCCTGAATTTTGCCCCCAAGGATGTTCAGGAAGAGTTGAAAAAGCACATGCCGGAGTTCGGCTCGGCGAAAAACCCGGTCGATCTGACCGGCATGGCAGGGAACGACTGGTACTACGAGTCGGTCAAGTTCGCTTACGCCCATTCCTGGACGGACGGCCTGGTCGCCCTGTATTGCGAAACGGCGATGACCAATCCGCTCGAGATCGCCCAGTCGGTCAAGCGCGCCGTCGACGACAGCGGCGTGAAGGGGAAACCGGTCGTCGTCTCGATGGTGGGCGGCACCCGCTGCGACAAGGCGATGGCCTGGCTGGTCGAGAATGGCATCCCCGCCTACGGTCCGCCGGATCAGGCGATGAACGCCATGGCTGCCCTCAGCGACTACAACCGCATCCAGTCCATGCTGGGTGACGACGAAGCCGTTTCCGAGCCGAAACGTGCCGCCAAAGCCCGGGAGTTGATCCAGAAGGTGCGCGCCGACGGCCGCCTGGCCCTGACCGAGATCGAGGCCAAGCAGATCTTCGGGATCTACGATCTGCCGATCACACAGACCCGTCTAGCAAAGACCGAACAGGAAGCGGCCGAGCTGGCCGAAAAGGTCGGTTTCCCGGTCGTAATGAAGATCGTCTCCCCCGATATCATCCACAAGTCGGATTCGGGCGGCGTCAAGGTCAACATCAAGGATAAGGAAGCCGCCAGGGAAGCCTACAAGACGATCCTGGCAAACGCCAAGCATTACAAAGCGGATGCCAACATTCATGGCATCGCCATCCAGGAGATGGCTCCGTGGGGGACCGAAGTGATCGTGGGCTCGGTCAACGATCCAACGTTTGGCCCGACGGTCATGTTCGGTCTCGGTGGGATCTTCGTCGAAGTGCTCAAGGACGTCACCTTCCGCGTGGCGCCGGTGAACAAGAAGCAGATCGAGCAGATGCTGACCGAGATCCGCGGCGCGCCGGTCCTGGGCGGCGTCCGCGGCGAAGCCCCGCGCGACAAAGCCGCGCTGGTCGATGTGCTGTACAAATACGCCATCATGGTCTCCGACCTTGGTGACGAGATCGCCGAAACGGATGCCAACCCCGTCCTCGTTTACGAAGCGGGGAAAGGCCTGAAGGTCGTGGACGCCCGCATCATCCTCAAGAAGAAATAGGGACCGGCAACAAGTCAAGACCGGGGCGCCGTGAGCGCCCCGGTCTTTTATATTCCGTAAATCCGATCGATTAGAGGACCCACGCCAGCAGCATCCCGAAAATGGCCAGTACCACGCCGATGTGGAGAAGCAGGTCGCTCTCGGAGAACCAGCCGAGAGGGAGAAACTGGAGCGGATAATTCAAGATGATGAACAGCAGGCCAAGCATGGGGAGCAGTCCCTTGCGCGGCGCCAGATAATTCGACAGATCGTCCAGCAGCTTACTCAACCATTTCAGCATCTTCTTCCTCCGTGATCGCGGCGGCTGTCGCCTGCCAGTTGCTGAACTGGGCGAGCAGCCTTCCAGGGATACGCCCTTGGAGATAGACGGATTTTCGTCCGTGCTCGATCCGTTCGATCTGCCCAAACTCATGATAGAGAGAGAGCAGCTGCCCCTCCTTGTAGGGTAATCGGACGATGCAAGGTAAATACTGTTCGAACAGCAGCTCATTGATCCGGTTGGTCAAATCGTCGATGCCTCTTCCTTTCAAGGCGGAGATTCCGACCGAATCCGGGAACGGTGCGAGGCTCTTTTGCGCCTGCTCCGGGTCCGCCAGGCGGTCGATCTTGTTCAGCACGGTGATGACCGGAACGTGCTCGGCATGGATCTCAACAAGGGTTTGCTGGACGGCATTTGCCTGGCTCATGGCGTTCGTATGGGATATGTCCACCACGTGCAGCAACAGGTCGGCTTCGGCGATCTCCTCCAGGGTGGCCCGGAAGGCCGCCACCAGGGTCGTCGGTAATTTCTGAATGAATCCGACCGTGTCGGTAAGCAGGACCTGGTTACCACGCGGGAGCACGCACCGTCGCGTGGTCGGGTCGAGGGTGGCAAAGAGCTGGTCGGCGACCAGGACGTTGGACCGCGTCAGCGCGTTCAACAGGGTGGACTTCCCGGCATTGGTGTATCCCACCAGGGCGATGGTCGGGATGCGGCTGCGTTTCCGCTGCAGGCGGTAGCGCTGCCGGTGGGCGCGGACTTTTTCCAGCTCCTCTTTGAGGTGGGATATTTCTCTGCGGATCGCCCGCCGGTCGACCTCGAGCTGGGTTTCGCCCGGTCCGCGCAGACCTACGCCTCCGGTCGATCCGGTCCTTCCGCCACCTCCTCCTGCCTGGCGGGCGAGGTGGGTCCATTTCCCGGTCAGGCGCGGCAGGTAGTATTCGTACTGGGCCAGCTTGACCTGCAGTTGCCCTTCGCTGGTCTGCGCATGCTGGGCGAAGATATCAAGAATGACCGCCGTCCGGTCCAGGACGCGGATCGAATTCCCGAGGACCGTTTCGAGTTCGCGCTGGTGCCGGGGGTTGAGTTCGTCATCGAAAACTACGACCTGGGCAAGCGAATCCTCTGCGAGCGCTTTCAGCTCCTCGACCTTCCCGGAGCCGATCAGCGTATCCGGATGTGGTTTGAGCAGCTTTTGGGTGACCTGACCGACAACGTCCAAACCGGCCGTTTCAGCCAGAAGGCTGAGTTCTGACAGCGAGTCGTCGAGGGAGAGGGCGCTTCGCATTCCCTGGATCTCCACGCCGGCCAGGAAGGCACGTTCGCGCGGGAGTGTGGTGGGGGAGGGGGCTTTTTTAGGCATGGGCTCTTTTCTATACCGTTAATCCGCTTATTCTTGTTTATTCTCGGTGCCGAATAATTTCGCAAGTTTAGGATCGGGTGGCTCGGTCCGGATCGGAAGCAGGATGTGGAAAGTGGAACCGGGACATTCCGTCTCGCTGTAGCCATCCGACTCGACCCAGATGGCGCCGCCGTGGGCTTCGATGATCCCTCGGGCGATCGGCAACCCGAGGCCCGGCCCGCCACCCTTGAACTTCGTCTTCCCGCTGGAATGCAGGGAGACGTTCCCGAGATGACCGAATTTCTCGAAGATCGTCTCCTGGTTTTCAAGCGAGATCCCGATGCCGGTATCTGAGATCGTTGTCTCGATAAAGCCCGGTAATTTCCTGCCCGACACCGTGATCCTGCCCTCATCCGGCGTGTACTTGATCGCGTTGCCGATGATGTTCCGGAAGGCCTGGTACAGGCGTTCCGGGTCGCCGAACAGCATCTGATCGCTGCCCTCGAACGAGTGGATCTCCAGGGTTTGGCGGCGGCTCAGCGTGGTGGCCATCAGCTCATTCTTGATCAACATCAGGGTCTGATTCAGCCAGAGCGGCTGGAAGTTCAAATCGAGTAAATTGTTGTCGATCATCGAGACATCGATCATGTCGTCGACGATCGCGCGCAGCCTGCGAACTCCGTTGTTGATCCCTTCGATCAACGTGTCCGCCTGTTTGACGGATTCGCTGCGCAGGATTTCCCGGATCATGGCGGTATACCCCTCAATGAGCGTGAGCGGCGTTTTCAGTTCGTGCGCGGCAACGGAGATGAAATTCGACTTGCTTTGATCCAGCCGCTCCATCTTGTTCTGGGCCACAGTGAGGTCGTTCGATATGAAGCTGACACGGGTTTCAAGCTCATACCGGGCCGCCTTCTCGAGTGCGTAGGTGAAAACCGGCAGGACGGCGCCGATGAGTTCCATGGCATCCTTGTCGGTCAGGTCCTCTCTGGCCAGCTCATAAGTGGACATCAGCATCCGGTTCAGGACCAGCGAGACGTTCTTCTCGCCCGCCTGCAGCTCGCTCTGGGTGGGCGTGTTGCACCACTCGAACAAGAGCGGGTCGATCCAGGCAGGGTCCCCGGTTTCGACCGCCTGCAGCAATCGATCGTAGAAATCCTCCAGCTGGTACTGGAAATTCTCGCGCACACCCGCGCCGCGCGCCATGCTGTTGGCGTTTCGGCGGATCCATGCTGGGCGAATTTCCTTGATCGTGTCGGGGACGTTCATCACATTGAGTTTAAGCCAACTGCATCATTTTGACAATCGCCCGGCGGAGCGAGTTACGGTTGCGGTGCGCCCTGCATCGCCAGGATCCAGGCAAGCAGGGTTTGCCCAACGGCTTCGAGGCTGTCCGCGGAGGTCTTCTCCAGCGTATCCCCGGTCGTATGCCAGTAGGGGTAGTCGAAGTCGATGATCAACACGCTTGGGATTCCTGCCCGGACGAAAGGCGTGTGGTCATCGAGCATGGAGTATTTCTCCTCCGGAATGAACTGGTGGTAGCCAAGCCGGGCGGCCTGATCCCAGATCGCCCGGGTCAGGGTCGGATCGGAGTTCTGTTCCATGAAGATGTTCAGGTCGGCATCCCCAATCATATCGACAACGATGACCGCCCGCGGCGAGTGTTGCAGGCTGGCAGCAAAAGCAGTGGAACCCCGGATCCATTCCGCACCGTCGATCCCGCCCCCGTCTTCGGCATCGAAAAAGACCAGCCAGACATTATCGGAGGCGTCTTCCGGGATCGTCCTGGCCAATTCAAGCAGAACGGCAACACCAGACGCGCCATCGTTGGCCCCGGGAACGGGCAGCAGGCCGTCCGTACCGGCCATCTGATCGGCAAATTTCCGGGTGTCATAGTGTGCGGCGAGAATGATCTCGGGATCTGCATCTCCCCGGGTGGCCACGATATTGGTGATCGTATCGCCCTCTTGATCGACCGCCTGCAAATGGGTCTCCCACCCGGCTTGCCGGATCTGGTTATGGATATAGTCGATCACCTGCGCGTGACCATCCGAACCAGGAAAGCGCGGTCCGAAAGCGAGCTGCTTGGCGATGTCCTGATAAGCGCGCTGACCCTGGAAGTGATTAAGCGCATCGTCTTCGGGACCGCGATGAGCAATTAGCAGGAGCGCGCCGGCCAGTGTCAGGAGCGCAACCGTGATCCCGATCCAGGAGCGGTAGTGGATTTCAGGCCGCGTTGTCATCGAGATGATCCAGGTATTCCTGCAGATCTTGCTGAGCCCGGGAGGCATAGTGCTTTGCCCGGTCGCGGCGACCCATCCGAGGCGACATGTTCAGGGGCGGCAACAAGCCGAAGTTGGCTTTCGTGGGCTGGAAATCGCGCAAGTCTGCATGCGTGATGTAGTGGCACAGGCTGCCGAGCATCGTGGTCGCAGGCAGGGCCAGGAGCGGACGGCTCGTCAATAGGCGGGCGGCGTTCAGTCCTGCCAGCAGGCCGGTAGCAATGTTCCCCAGGTAGCCCTCCACGCCGGTGATCTGGCCGGCAAAGAACAGGTCGGGGCGGGCATTCGCCTGCAGCGTCGGCTGCAGGAGCCTGGGCGCAGTGATAAATGTATTCCGATGCATCTGACCGAAACGGGCGAATTCTGCATGTTCAAGCCCGGGGATCGTCCTGAAAATGCGTTTTTGCTCGTCGAATTTCAAGTTGGTTTGAAATCCGACCATATTATACAGACTGCCGATCAGGTTGTCCTGACGCAATTGCACAGCAGCGTATGGCCATCTCCCGGTGCGGGGATCGCGCAGCCCGGTTGGGCGCATGGGGCCAAAGGCCAGGGCCTGACCGCCGCGGCGTGCGATGATCTCGACGGGCAGGCAGCCTTCGAAGTATTTATCCGCTCCGCCCCGGACCCCGTGTTCAATGTCTGCTTCGAACTCACGCAGCTGGATCCGCTCGGCTGCAACCAATTCTGCGACAAAATTCTCATAAGCAGGCTGATCGAAAGGGCAGTTTATATAGTCCCCTTCGCTTTGTTCTCCGCTGTCGTACCGGGAGGCGCGGAAGGCAATGCCCATATCGATCGAGTCCGCCTGGATGATCGGGGCGATCGCATCGTAAAAGTATAAATGCTCTTCGCCGGAAAAGGCGGAGAGCGCGGCTGCCAGGGCAGGCGAGGTGAGCGGCCCGGATGCGATGATGGTCGGGCCGTCTGGGATCTGTTTCACTTCCTGGCGTACGATCTCGACATTTGCTTCCCTCTCCAGGCTTTCTGTCACCAGCCTGGAAAAGCGTTCCCGGTCGACTGCCAGCGCTGTGCCCGCAGGAATGGCGGTCTGCTCGGCACAGGCGAGGACGAAAGAGCCAAGTCGCTTGAGCTCGGTTTTCAAGACACCGGAGGATCGATCCGGTAGCATGGAACCGAGAGAATTGGAACAGACGAGCTCGGCGAAATCCGCGCCCAGGTGGGCTCCCGTCTGGACCTGTGGACGCATTTCGAACAGACGGACCTTGATCCCCTGCCGGGCTGCCTGCCAGGCGGCTTCCGAACCGGCCAGGCCGGCACCAATGATGGACAGTTGATTCATCCGGTCATTTTATCATTTTTAATCCGGCGGATATTCCTGTACTATAATTGTCCTTGACTATGGCAACCACAACGAATCCGCTGGTCAGGGAACTCCACGACCTTTCTTCGTTAACAGGGGTGAAGTGGTCTGCGTGGCTGACACGTTCGGAGCGATGGAGTTTGTCCGCTTCCTACCGCTTGGCCCCGGCGCAGAAAAAAAATCTGGAAGGATACCTGAACCGCCCCAAGATCTCGCGCTGGTTGGACGAATCTTTTCATAAAGGGGAGAGCCGGCCAAGACATGTGCCTCCCGAACTGGGGCTGGACGATGTTGGGGTCCATGTCTTCCCGGACGAGATGACATGCCGGGTCATCCTCGTGGGGGCAGCCGCACTAACTCCGACAGCCAAAAGGTTCTGGCAGGCGGCGGTTAGCGGCGGGGTCGGGCAATCGCCTCCGTTCTCCGCTGCCCTGAAGTACAGGTCCGGTGCGGATTTTTCGATCCCCTATTACCTGCCGGAAGCGCTGGAGCGGATCCTGCATGCGTGCATGGAAATACTGTCTGCCGAGAATGGGTGGCTGTCCGTCCGGGCGGGAGACTTCCTGGAGATCAAAGCCCGGGTGAATTGCGCGGGCGTAGAGATCAATTCCCGGCTGTCGATCGATGCGATTCCAGATCTCGCCGATGCCATCCAGACTCGCAGGAAAGTTCTGCTCCATCGAAGTGGAAAGCATTGGCCGGCTGCCAGGACTTTGGGCATGACCGAAGAGATTCGCTCGGTATTGTTGATGCCGCTGGCAGTGGGGAAGCGGGTAATCGGTCTGCTGGCGCTGGGAACGAAGGGCGAACCCACGGCAGAGTCGCTTGCGACATTGGACCCCCTGGCCGAGAGCATCTCCTTTTCGGTCGAATCGAACGCCGTATTTACCGATCTATCGGCACACCTGCACCGGATGGCTTTACTTAACGATTTTGTGCGAACAATCTCGACGACACAGGAAGTCGCTCAGATCGCTCAGCGGATGTTCGCGCTACTGGGTCGGGCGTTCAATACAAGCCGGATCAATTTGATCGTGGTCTCAGCCGATGAAAGGAATGCACAACAATTCATCACCCGCGAGCAGGCAGTTTTTTCGGAGACGGTGCCTTTTGATGTCATCCATGCAGCCTGGATGAATGAAAAGGGGCAGGTATATCACCCGGCCACGCTGTCGCCTTCAGACCGGTATCTGCCCGCATACCGGGATTCGCGCTCAGTCCTGGTCGTACCGCTCCGGTATCGTCGTCGTTTGATCGGGTTGCTTGCCCTGGAAAGCGAGAAGGAAGTCGCGTTTTCTGTGGCGGATGAACATCTGCTCGTCGTCATTGCCAGCCAGTTGACCAGTCTGTTCGAGAACAGCCGCCTGCGGGTCGTTGCAGAGCAGCGCGCGGATAATCTCGCCCTGATCCACGATGTCGTCGAACGCGTCATCGGGATCACCGATTCCTGGCAGGTGGCCCAACTGGCAGCCGATCTGATCGCTAAAAATTTTTCGTATGAGTTGGTGATCGTGCTCCTCAAAGATCCGGATCGGGGATCCGGCTTGAATGTTGCCGGCATCGGCGGGAACGCCGCGAACGCGGTCACCCAGGGATTGCGGAAACAGGACCCGGAAAAAGGTTGGGCGATCGCCTTCAAGGTGGCGGACTCCGGGAAGAATATTTTGATCGACGACCTGGGGAACAATCCCGACAACCCACCTCTGGCTCTGTGGTCCTCCGGATCTGCGATGTGTGTCGCATTACGGGACTCTGGCAACCTGTACGGTGTCATCGAGGTCCGCAGTCAGAAGAAAAACGCGTTCTCGCAGAGCGAAATGCTTGTTTTGGAATCGCTGGCCGGGATCCTCTCAAGCGTGTTTTCCAACGTTGAGCGCTTCGACCAGCTCAAAACGACTGTTGCCCAGCTCAATCTGGCACGTGAGGAACTGCAAGCCAGGATCACGGCGCAAAAACTAACCGAGAGCCGCCTGGTCCAGGCGGCAAAACTGGCCGCGGTGGGCGAAATGGCAGCCGGCATTGCCCACGAATTGAACAATCCCTTGACGACCGTCGCGGGGTTCACGGAACTGGTCCTGCAGGAATTACCGGACCAGTCCGGCGCGCGAGCGGACCTGGAACTGGTCCTTAAGGAATCACAAAGGGCGCGGACGGTTGTCCGGCGATTGCTGGATTTCGCCCGCCAGAGTGAAAGTACGCGGATCCGCTCGGACATGAACGAGGTCCTGGAAGAGGTCGTATCCCTGGTGAATCATTTATTGCATACGAACGGGATTGAGCTGAGGATGAATTTCGCCAGCGGCTTGCCGTGGGTGCGGATTGACCGCAATCAGATCAAACAGGTTGCCCTTAATCTGATCCATAATGCCATGCATGCCATGCCGCGTGGGGGCAATCTGGTGATTGCTACCAGTTGCCAGAAACGGGACCGGAAGTCGTGGATCACTTTCCAGATCCAGGATGACGGCGTGGGTATCCCTGCCGATCAGATCGAGAAGATATTCGAACCGTTCTATACGACCCGTTCCACGGTCGGTGGAACCGGTCTTGGTCTTTCCGTCTCCTACGGGATCGTGGCTGACCATGGAGGTTTCATCGAAGTCGAAAGCCAGCCCGAGCGTGGATCGAGATTTATGGTCTGGTTGCCTGTTGAGGGATGAACAAAGTGGATGACGTTCGTATTCTGATCGTCGATGACGAGGCCGGGATTGCCCAGTTGTGCGGGCGCCTGTTGAACCGTGCCGGATATGCAGCGCGTTACTTGACCGATTCAGCGGAGGCGATGGAGTATATCGCTGTCAATCCTGTGGATTTGCTGGTGGTCGATATCCGCATGCCGGCTGTGGGGGGCTTCGATGTGATCCGGCAGCTGCAAAAACACCAACCGGAAGCAGCCATCTTGATCATGACCGGCTTCGGTACCGTTGAAACAGCCATTCAGGCCTTGAAGGAGGGGGTGGATGGTCTGCTGTTGAAGCCGTTTGAGCGCGGAGATGAATTCCTGCAAGCGGTCAAGCAGGCGCTGCTGGACAAGCAAAACAAGCGCGACAGTGCCCGCATGCAGACTTTACGGCCATTGTTCGACTTGAACGAATCCTTGCTTAAGGAAACCAGTTCGGAAGCCTTGATCGAGCTGATCGTGAATGCGGTGTGCGGCCATCTGCGTTGCGATAATGCGGCCTATTATCAGCGTCCCAACGCTGAGGCCACGCTTGAGCTGCTGGCAAGCCGAGGCATTTCTCTTCCATTACGAAAAAGCAAGGAATCCGAAGCGCTGGTTTATCGGATCGATGCGACCGGTGAGCCGGCCTGGGTCAATGTGGCGGGCCCTGGCGATGCCGAGATCCAGCGGCAGGTGGGAATCCTTGGTTTCACTTCGATCATGTGCGTCCCGGTTCCCCGGTTGAATTATCGCGCGCTGCTCTTCGCGGGAAGGGGCAAGGGCCAAACCCCGTTCCGGGAGGCCGACTGGGAGATGTTCGTCCTGCTTGCCCGTCAGGCGGCCGGAGCGCTCGAGAACGCCTATTTATATGAAGAGTTGCGTGCTTACGTGCGGCAGGTCGAGGATTCGCAGCAAGCCTTGATCCGAGCCGAGAAGATGTCCGCGGCCGGACGGTTGACCGCCTCGATCGCCCACGAGATCAATAATCCCTTACAGGCGGTTCAGAACTGCCTGCATCTGGCGATGAAAGTCGATGTACCAGAAAAGAAACGCCATGAATATTTCCAGATGGCAAACCAGGAATTATCCCGCCTGATGACCACAGTGCAGCGCATGCTCGATTTTTATCGCCCAGGCGCCGTCAGTTTACAAAAGATCGATGTGGCTGGCACCCTCCGCAGGGTGATCGATCTGCTTTCCACCCAATTGGGGGATCGGAGCATCCATATCAGTACCGGATTTTCCTCCAGGTTGCCGAAGATCATGGCGGTTGAGAGTCAGCTCGAGCAGGTATTCATCAATCTGATTTTGAACGCCTACGACGCAATGCCTGATGGAGGGGACTTACGGATCAGCGCCCGCCCGGTCAAGGACGTTGTCGAAATTCTCTTCCAGGATAGCGGGGCAGGGGTCAGCCGCGAATTACGCAATCGCATTTTCGAGCCGTTTGTGAGCACCAAGGATGGGGGGACGGGTCTCGGACTTTCGGTGAGTTATGGCATCATTTCAGCACACGGAGGCAACCTGGACCTCGTTCCCGACAAGGGACCGGGGGCCTGCTTCCGGATCGTTCTGCCAGTCCAAGGAGGATCAAGTTGACCAAGGCCAATATCCTGATCGTTGACGATGAGCTGATCGAAAGGCAAACCCTGGGGGATATTCTGCGCTTGGAGGATTATCACGTCGATGCTGTCGCCAATGGCGAGGCGGCATTGGATTTCCTGCGGCACAATACGGTGGATTTGATGATCCTGGACTTGCGTATGCCCGGGATGAGCGGAATCGAGGTGATCAAGGTGATCAACCGTACAGCGCCGGAGGTTGAGATCATTATGCTGACCGCGCATGGCTCGCTCGAGTCTGCCATCGAGGCGCTGCGGAATCGGGTTCACGATTATCTGCTCAAGCCCGTCTCACCAGGCCAGATCATCGAATGCGTGGCGAAAGGTCTTGCTCGACGAACGACACGGATCGCACCGCGCTCGACGGTCAAATCAGAAGATGAAACAGGGGCTCATGCGATCTTCACCCTGGAAGACGGTACCGTGATCGATTTCAGCCGCCGGATCGTCCGTTCCGGATCGAAGACGATCTTCCTGACGCCGGCAGAGGGGCGCTTGCTGATGATCCTCTCCGAGAATTCCGGGAAAGTATTCTCCCACAAGGAACTGGTATTACTGGTTCAGGGGTATACTGCCTCGCCCCAGGAGGCACCAGAGATCCTGCGCCCGCTCGTCAGCCGGTTGCGGCAGAAACTCTCTTCCATGCCTTTCCTTGCAGATAAGATCGTCAGCGTGCGAGGAACCGGTTATGTTTTTGAGGGTTGACGGGAAAGAACGGAAGGGGGATTACTCGTGGGGGCCCCAGGTAAGTTCTTGCGGTTTCGGAGGCTGGACCCAACCCAACAGCCCGCCACGAGTCAGGCGTGCCTCCCGGATCTGATCGAAGCCGACCAGGACGAGGCTGAACCCGAGCAGGGCAGCGCCGATCCACTGGATCCCGCTGAGGGTTTCGTGTAGCCAGTATCTGGAAACCAGCAGGGAGACCAGCAATTCGCTTAGTCCGAGGATCGCAGTCTGCAAGCCTCCGATCTTCTTAACACCCAGGAACAAGGTCAGCCTGGATGCAAAGGTGACTGCTGTCAGACCCAGAACGGGCCACCAGGGGATATCGGCGGTGGGGATGGACCGGTCGAAGAGTAAATAAACCGGGATCACGACCGCACTCATCGCCAGGAGAGTATACAGGGTTACGGTAGGCGCGGGAATATCCAGCAGCACACGCTGATTGATGGGCAGATGGATCGCATACATGATCGAGGCGGCAAGCATCAGAGCCATGCCATACCAGTCCACCTGGGTGGATTGGGTCAGGGTTAGCAAATAAACGCCCAGCATGGCCAGCCCGATACGTAAGTAGGTGATCCGGTTCGGCGGCTGCCGGTCAATGAGTAGCCAGATCACGAGGAACATCGGATACAGCGAATAAAGCAGCTGACCGACAGATACGGTCAGGCGATTAAGAGCCATGTAATAGAATATCGAGCCGATGCCGTTTAGCATTCCCGCCAAGGCACAGCCCAGCAGACCAGCCGGGTAGATGTAAAGATAAGTCGGACGAAATACTGCCATGAGCAGGAGCAGGAGGGTGGCGGCCAGGCTGGTTCGTACGGCAACAATGACGAGCGGGGAAAAACCAAGCAGGATCGCTTGTTTCCCGAAGATCGGGGTGAAACCGAGGAAGAGCGCTGATGTCAGCGCCGCCCCGATACCCATGATCCGCCCGCCGATCGGCTTCATTCGCAGTCCTCCCCGATCAGCCCAGCAGGGTTTTCACTTCTTCCAGGAATTCGTCGCTCAGGAAATCGCCCTTCTGCATCAGGGCCTGGATCTGGCCTTTCAGTTTCCCCTTCTCTTCCGGGGTTAACTCTTTGGCCGTTGCAACGATCACGGGGATATTGGCGGTTTCCTGTTTGGCGCGCAGTGAATCGAGCACGGCAAAGCCATCGACCTCAGGCATCATCAGGTCCAGGATAACCAGGTCGGGGCGTTCCTTTTCGATCAGCTTGATCGCCTGTTTCCCGTTTTCGGCTTCCGTGATCGAGAAATTCCCCTGGGATTGCAGGATGCGGCGGATCAAACGGCGAGCTTCGGGGCTGTCGTCCACGATGGTCACATGCGGGAATCGTTCCGGTGCAACCCGGCTCAAGGCCGCCAGAAGGCCCTCCTGGGGCGATTCCTCCATCACAGTCGTCGGCAGGACAACATTCCGGGCCCAATTGTCCCCAAGAACGTACGGCTCTGTCGGCATTGTATGCCCGGTGCAGTTGACCACGACCGTATCGGTCGGTTTGATCACGCCTGCGCGGACAAGTTTGAAAAGCCCTGCAAACGCGACCGCGGCAGCGGGTTCCGACGAGATCCCCTCCATCTTGGCCAGCACGTGCATGGCGCGAAAGGCATCTTCGTCGCTGACGCTCTCGAAAAGCCCATTCGAATCCCGAACGCGTTGCGCGAGTAATGTATAGGATCGTCCAGGATCGCCGGTGGCCAGAGTCTCGATATGGGTCCGTGGCGAGCTGACGGGTGTGGCCGTCTCTGCATTTTCCTTCCAAGCCTTAACCATCGGGGAACAGCCATCGACCTGGATCGCCGCGAACGCCGGGACCTTGTCGATCATGTGCATTTTTTTCAGTTCCTGGAAACCCTTGTGAATGCCCAGGGGTCCCATACCACCACTGATCGCCTGGATGTACCAGTCTGGCGATCTCCACAGCGTGCGATGTTTTCCATTGGTTGAAGAAATCGACGCCGGTCGGGTGGTCAACTGCTCGGAGATTTCGAAGGCGATCGTTTTCATCGCCTCGATGGAAGTGATTGTTCGCGCCCCCATGTCCTGGTACAGATTGCGTTGACGGGCGAATTCAGATGCAACCTGTTTGGCTTGATCGTAGGAGCCCGTCACCTTAACAACCTGGCTGCCATACAAGGCGATCTCTCTCATTTTTACAGCCGGCACCAGACTGGTCACAAATGCCCACAGCTTGATCCCGGCACGGGCAGCATACGCGGAGTAGGAAATGGCGACATTGCCGGTCGATGCAGCAACCATCTCTGTGATTCCGGCTTCCTTAAGCGCCGCGATCGTGACCGCAGCCTGCCTGTCTTTGAAGGAGCCGGTTGGTCCCTGGCGCTCATCCTTGATAAAAATATTCGGGCAACCAAGCATCATCCCCAGATTGATCGCCTGGATGAGCGGAGTGCCTCCCTCGCCCAGCATCAGGGCCGGGTTCGGGTTGCGTACCGGGAGAAGCTCGCGGAAACGCCAGAGGTCAAAGGAACGGGAGGGGAGCTGTAATGGCAGGCTCTTCGCGATCGTATCGTAATCGTATTCGGCCTCCCGCCACTGACTGTTACAGCGTGGGCAGTTCGTGGATGTCGGGTAATACGGTGTGGTGTGCCCGCAATCGACACAGCGGATAACAAATGACATTGACTCGTGTAACCTTTCTACTTCCAGCGATCCATCATGCCGTCTTTATCTTGTTGAACGCATTCTCCAGTTTGGTTAACAATTCACTCTCCGTGACGAGGCCTTTTTGAAGCAAGGTCTGTCCGAAGCTGTTCAGTTGTTCCCGCTGGATATCATTGAGGTCGGCGCCACTGACCACGATGACAGGCAACTCGCTCAGTCCGGGGGTTGTCTTCAGTTTTTCGAGGAGTGCAAAACCATCCATGTCGGGCATGAACAGGTCCAGAATGACCGCATCCGGAGGTCTGGTATTGAGAATATCCCAGCCAGCCCGTCCGCCTTCCGCCAGGATTGGGTTATAGCGGCCTTGCTGGAGGATCTTTTCCATCAAGCGCAGATCTTTTGGATCGTCGTCGATGACCAGCACGTTGCGAATGCTCCCGTCAGCGTTAAGGCGATCGAGCGCATTCAGGAGGTCGTCCTCCAGGATCGGTTTGACGAGATAATCGGAAGCGCCCAGGCTGAACCCTTTTTCGTCCTCTTCGAGGATGCTGCAGACGATGACCGGAATATCGCGGGTGTCCGGGTTGGCCTTGAGTTCGGTCAGCACCGACCAGCCATCCTTGCCCGGCATCATGATATCCAGGGTGATGGCAAACGGTTTCTCTTCCCCGATCGCTTCGATCACCCGGGTCGGATCGGTGAGCGCTTTGACGCGATACCCGCGCGGCTGAAGGTAGCGTTCGTACAATCCGATCACCTGGGTGTCATCGTCGATCGCGAGGATCAACTTACCATCAACCGGTGACGCGGCAGCAGCATTGTTCTCCTGGATTTTGGGCAGGGGGAGTGTGAAGTAGAACGAGCTGCCCTTGCCAACTTCGCTCTCGACATCGATCCGGCCATTATGCAGCTCCACCAGGCGTCGCGAGATGGAGAGGCCCAATCCCGTGCCGCCGGTCTTTCGCGTTGGCGAAGAATCGACCTGCGAGAACGGCTGGAACAGTTTATTCCGGTCTTCGCTGGCAATGCCGGGTCCGGTGTCCGTCACCCGGATCAGGATCTCCGTCTGATTCTTCGGGCCGGTGACGATTTCGGCAGAGAGCGTGATCGAACCTTCTTCGGTAAATTTGGCTGCATTTGACAGCAGATTGATCAAAACCTGGCGCAGGCGCATCGCATCCGCACGGATGATCGGGATGTTGTCAGCCACCACGGTATTCAACTGGATCGGTTTATCCTTGATCAAGCCAGTGACCGTGGGGACCACGCTCTGCAACAGTTCCGGAACGTCCACGTCGTCGATCGAGAGTTCCATCTTGCCGGCGTCGATCTTGGACAGGTCGAGAATATCGTTGATCAGACGGAGCAGATGTTGCCCGGAGTTGTAGATCGCGTTCAGGTCCTGTTCCTGCAGTTCGGTCACCGGACCATCGATGCCTTTCAGGATCACGCGGGAGAAACCGATGATCGAGTTGAGCGGTGTACGCAATTCGTGACTCATGTTGGCCAGGAATTGGCTCTTCAGGCGATCGAGCTCGCGCATTTCGTTGATCGCTTGCTGGGCGAGTTCATAAGAACGGGCATTGTCGATGGCGACCGCGATCTGGTCGACGAGGCTTTGCAGCACTGCGATGTCGTCCTCGTTGAAACCGTTCACGATCGTGGACTGGAGATCGATGACGCCGATGATGCGCCGACCGATCTTCAGCGGGATGACCGCCTCCGAGCGCGTATCCGGAAGGAGCGGATTGATGCGATGGAGCAGTTCCTGGGAAACGTTATTCACGATCATCGGAGCGCCGGATGCGGTCACCGAGCCGATGATCGTATTGGACCCCACCTGGACATAATGCTTGTGGCGCAACATCTCCTCACCCGCTTCGCCGGTCGCTGCTTTCAGGATGGCGTTAAATCCGGCGTCATCGATGATGAAGATCGCTGCGTGGTAGAAGCCAAACCGCTCGCGGATCAGGTTCACGGTGCGGACGAAGAGGGTATCCATGTCCAGGGTGGAGGTGACCAGACGGCCGATTTCACCCGAGGTGGCAAGGTATTCGTTTTGTCGGCGCAGCGTGTCCTCGAATGTGCGCCGGTCCGTGATGTCCCGGGCGATCCAGTAGACCTGGTCGCCACCGAGTCTGGAGACCGTGGCATCGAACCAATATGTCTGTCCTTCAATATCCAGTGGATATTCGACCTTGGTGGCCTCGCCGGTATTTACAACCAGCTTGATGGCGCTCATGAATGGCTCGTGCAAATCAAGCGGTAGGACCTCGGTGAGTTTTTTCCCCAGCAGATTCTCAGAAGGCTGGAAGAGGCGCGACGGGTTGGTGGGTGCGATGCGCAGATAGCGGCCGTCGCGATCATAAACGACGATGACATCCGTCATCGACGAGAACAAGGCGCGCAATTCCAGTTCCGATTCTTTCCGCTCCACGGCCACGGCGACCTGGTTGGCAACGAAGGCAAGGGTATCCCGGTTCCTTTCAACCAGGATCTTGGCCGGGTCATAGGCCTGGATGGCCATGACACCAAAAGTCTTCTCACCTGAGCGCAATGGAACACCCAGCCAGCTTTGGATGCGCTTGTCTGCTTCGTCGATTACACCGGAGGCGATCATTTCCTGAAGCATGGGTTTGGTCGCCAGCAGGGGCAATCCCGTTTCCAGAACCTCGGAGGTCAGGCTTTTACCCGGATTTTGCGGAGAGGGAGGCGTGAGGAACTGGTCGATGAAGTATGGATAGGTGATGATGTCCGATTTTTCATCGTACAGCGCGACGCTGAAGTTATCCGCCGGGAGGAGTGTTTTGATGGTCCCGTGGATCGCGCGCATTAACGTCCCAATGTCGGGTGCGGCAAGAGCGGCTTCCGAGATGTTGCGGATCGCATCCTGGACGTTCTCGGTGAATTTTCTTTCCGTGATGTCCTTGTTCACACCGCGGTAGCCGGCGATCTTTCCGTCGATCCCCTGGATGACAACTGCGCTCGTGGAGACATATACGGTCTGCCCGGTCTTTGTATGAAGCACGTTCTCGATGTCGATGGCCTGGTTGCTGTTCTTGATGCCCTGCGTCAACAGATCGATCGCGCGCTCAGCCTCCTGGGGTGTCGATAATTGCTGCAGCGGCATACCGATCAGTTCCTCGGGCTGGTAACCAAGGACGCCGGATACGCGTTCGGAAACGTAGGTGAACTTCCAATCGGCATCTGTTTCCCAAACAAAATCAGCACTGACGAAGGAGACGTCGCGAAACCTGGCCTCGGAAGCGCGGGTCTGTTCGAAGAGGCGTGCGTTTTGGACCGCAACGGCAGCCTGACTGGCGACCGTCGTGAGCAGCTCCAGGTGATGCTCGTTGAAGACACTTTCAGTCAGGTTGTCTTGCAGGCAGATGGCACCCAGAACGTCGCCCGCGACCACGAGCGGTACGCCCATCCAGCACTTGCAGCGATAGGTATCCTCAGGGGCGATGCCAAGTTCGCGGCTCCGATCGGCAACCCGATCGGGGAGCAGCAGCGCTTTATGGTCCCGGATGACCAGGTCGACCAGTTCCTTCCCGAGCGGCCGATCCGGGATCTCGATTCGATTCTCGCCCGACATGACCAGCGGGAAGGAGACCTTTCGTGCCTCCGAAGCATACAGGACCATCATGAAATTGCTGGTGATCATCAGGCGGCCGATGCGGGAATAGAGGATCTTCGCAACGCCGGCCGGATCCAGCTGGGCGGAAAGTTCGCGTCCCATTTCGTTGAGAACCTGGAGTTCTTCCGCCTGGTTTTGCGTTTGATTGAACAGGCGTGCATTCTCCAGGGCCAGGCTCAACTGATCGGTCACCTGCTTGACCAGGATCTGCTCTTCCTGTGTCCAGGTCTTCTTCTCGGGTGGAGCCGAGATCTCCATTAAATACCAATTATCGCTGTCCATCCGGAATGGCATGCTCAGCGCGGTTGATTCCGTCCCTTGCTCCATTCGGGCGAGAACCTGCGGTTCGGGACCCAACGACCGTGTCCCAAGCGTGGTGCGCATGTCGCGCAGCTTGGCCGGCTGGGAGACGGAAGGCGCAGGCTGTTTTTCCTCGGCCTTGACCGGAGCCGGTTTGGCCTCTGACTTTTTCGGTCTGGCGGTCTTCTTGGGCTCGGTATCTTCCGCCTGCTGAATGTCAGTGAAAAGCTGATTAAGCCTTTTCTGAATTCGTTTGTTGGACATAGAGAATGAGCTCCTCGGCTAAACTGCGATACTGCAGGGAACCGCGGCTATTGGGCTTGTATAAATTGATCGGTAAACCCAAAATCGGGCTTTCGCGCAACTTGGTGTCGATCTCGATCACCGTTTTGAACAGGCCGGTCCCGAAGGTTTTTTCCAGCTGGTCGCGGATGTCACGGTGCGTTCGATTCCGCTGATCGAGCAGGGTGACCAGGATGCGGTAGGCCAGGTTTGGATTGTCTTCGTTGCGCACCTTGCGGATCACGTTCATCATGTCGCGCAGGGCATAGGCGGAGAAGTACTCGGCCTGGGTGGGAATGACAAGCAGGTTGGCTGCGGTCAGGGCGTTGATGGTGATCGCTCCCAGGGATGGGGGACAATCGATCAGCAGGATCGAATAGGGCTGAGCCTGTAGCGACTCAATGGCTGTCCTGAGCCTGGAGTGGAAATCGATATATACAGGCAGGACTTGTTCGGCCTGCTCCAGGCCTGCATTTGCAGGGACAAGGTCAACATTCGGGATGTTCGTCTGCAAACGGGCTTCGAGTAGCGGGGCGCCATTGAGGAGCACATCCGCGGACGTCTTGCCCACCTTGTTGGGTTCCAAGCCAAGGGCCAGGGTCAGGTTCGCCTGCGGATCCAGGTCGATCAATAACACCCGATGTTGAAGTTCCGCAAAAGCGGCTCCAAGCGATAACGTCGTGGTCGTCTTTGCCACCCCGCCTTTTTCATTAGAAATCGCAATGATATTGGCCATAGGTTTCCTCGATCCTTGTGATCCGTTTCCTTGACTGGCTCTCACGTAGCAGCAGGTCCTTCATCTGACTCAGGCGATCCTGCGGAATTGAAAGGCTTGATCTGAATGTCTTTGACGCCCAGGGCATTCTGCAGCTCTTCCAGAGCCGTCTTCATCATTTCTTCCGGCGTTGCCTTGCTGCGAATGGCCGTTGTGATATCGGTCACGGCGCGCTCGCGGTCCGCACGGTGTGTGGTCTCTTCAAACAAACGTGCATTCTCTGCCGAGAGGCCCAGGCGATCTGCAACAGCCTCGGCCACATCGACCTTGTCCTTGCTCGCGTGCTCGCCTTCCGGCAGCCGGATCTCGATCACCCCGATCGTCTCGCCGCGGAGCTTGACGGGGACGATCAGCAGCCGGCCGACCTCATCCACAGTGGTTTTACCGGCAAGGAGAGCTTGATCGATCTCTGGCGATTCGATCGGTGCATCCAGTGCTTTCGTCTGCGTTCCGGAGTGGACGAACCCGGGCAGAAGTTGCTCGCGCGAAAAGCGTGTCCATTCCTTTCGCAGGTACTCCCGGTATGCCAGTTCGGCCTCGGTCAGGGAGCGCTGGGTGGTCTCGAACAGGCGGGCATTCTCAATGGCGACGCTGACCTGATCCGCCAGGATTGCCATGACCTCGCTGTCCTCCTGGGTGAAAGCATTCGATTCTGTGCTCTGGACGTCGATGACACCGATCACGCGCGAACCGATGCGCAACGGCAGGGCCATTTCGGAGCGGGTATAAGGCAGATCGGGGTTCTTGAAATACACTTCGTCCGTGCTGGTTTCGAGGGCGATGCGGGCTCTGCCCTCCTTGGCTACCATTCCGACGATGCCGACCTCGCCGATCTTCAGTTTGTGGCCCCGGGCAAGCATGTTCTTCCCGCCGTCTGAATTGGCCGCGCGCAGCAGCACATATTCCTGATTTTCGTCATTCAAAAAAATACCGATATGATAGAAACCAAATTTCATACTGATCAGATCGGTGATGATCTTGAGCAGGACTTCCACGTTCTGGAGCGTCGCGATCTCGCGGGCGACCTGGGCGATGGCCTCGAATTGGGTGGCGCGTTGTTCGCTGCGCTTCGTCGCCAGTTCCAGATCGGTCGTCCGCTCAAAGACCCGGTTCTCAAGGTTGACAACCATGTCGCCAAGTCGGCCGGTCATCTCGTTGAATGCCCGCGCCAGGGTCCCATATTCGTCGTTCGACTTAATCTCCGCAGTGACATTGAAATTCCCACGGGAGATCTCCTCAGCCGTCGCGGTCAGGCGGACGAGTGGTCGGGTGATCCTTTCACCGATGCCAAGTGTGGCAAGCAGTGCAAGGACAAGGATGGTGCCGCCAAGAAAGACCGAGATCAGGACATTTCGGTTCGTGGTCAGGGTGATTTCCTGGTTTGCGGAAATTGCGGCAGCGAGCAGTTCCCGGGTTGGCACGATGATCGCAAATCCATAACCGATTTCGGTGACAGGTTGGTAGATGATGAAGCGATCCACTCCTCCGATCTGGAGGATATCCGTACGCCTCTGACCGTCTGCCATGTTCCCGATCGCCTGCCAGAACTCTGCCGGCAGTGGCGCGGCAACAGTATCTTCCGAAAGGATCTCGCCGAGTGGCAGATCCTCCTGGACAAGACCAAGATCCTGATAGGCATCTGCTGGCATGGCGATGATCCTGCGATCCTGGTCGATCAAGAATGCGTATCCCGTTTCACCGACGCGGATGCTGGAGACGATCTCGGTAATTTGGTTCAACTGGATATCCATTGCGGTCACACCGCGGAAACTGTTTCCTCGATCATAGACCGGTGTGCTGACCGTGATGACAAGACCATTCAAGGCGGCATCCAGGTAGGGATCCGACCAGGCGGAGTTCCTGTCTGGATTGTTTGTCGGCGCGGCGGCGAGGAACCAGGTCCGCTGGGTGACATCGAAGTCAGGAGGAACGATGTTGGATAGGTCCACATTCGGATAATAGATGGTCTCGCCGGCGAGACCGCCAAAATAGACCGCGACCACGTCCGGATGGTCTTCCAGGACTGCCGGAACCATGTAATCGATTTGTCTACCCGTGTCGAGTTCGTGTACCAGGCTGGGCGAGATGTCGACTGCGGCGGGAATGAAAACCGAAGCAGCTTCGTCGTTGGAATTGTCCCAGCTCCCGTTGGGCAAGCGTACCAAGGCAGAGCTTGCATCCCAATACTTCAGCATTCCGGTGTCTGGCTCGGAGAGCATGCTTTCCATCGTTTTCCCGAGGATGGTGATCTCATTCCGTAAATCCAGGAAAAACTCGTTCAAGCGGGATGTCTGTTCGTTGCCGGTGGCGGACAGGCCATCGAGCGCTTGCTGATAGACGAAACGGTCCAGACGCTCGATCAGGGATGCATTGGCCTGGGTGGCACTGAAATAGTTATACAAGCCCAATCCCACGACCGCAAAGAGCGTGATCAGAACATTGGCCAACAGCAAGCGGGTCCTGAGGCTTCTTGGCTTGCGCACACTGGCAACGGGCTTGGCTTGGGTGGCAGCATTCATTGGCTTTTAACCTGAGGCGTTTGAAGTTGAACGACCACCTCCGAGCCGGGCATGGCACGTCCCAGCTCTTCGGCAGTGGTCTGCAGGATATGCGTCAGATTGATCGATGCCGACATCTTCGCGGTGATATCGGAAAGCAGGGACTCGATCTGCGCCCGTTTTGTCGTTTCGCGGAAGAGTCGGGCATTTTCCAGGGCAAGGGCGCCCCGCTCGGCGATGGAACGGATGATGGATAGTTCGTTCTCGGTCCAATGCCGTCCGGCGGTCCTGGCTTGAATATGAAGAATACCGATGTTCTCGCCACGGACGCGGATCGGGACAAGGATCGTCTCGCCGCCGTCGCCATCCGTGACCATGGGTTGATCCTTCAGACTGGCGAGTTCGGGCATGGAAATGGGCGCGTCGAGTTCTTCGATCTTCGCTTCACGATAGCGGAAGCCGTATTTTTCAAGACTGGCTGGCATGGCCCTCCAGGATTCACGGGTGGATTCACCAAATGCTGCCCGGGATTCGGCCAGGGCTTCCTGAGCCTCCTTATAACGCTTGGAGTTCTCGATCGCGATCGTGACCTGGTCGGCCAGGATTGCCATGATGTTAAGGTCTTCCTGCGAGAAGGCAGACTCGACCTCGCTTTGAACGTCCAAAACGCCGATGATCGTCCCGCTGGTCTTCAGCGGCAACGCCATTTCCGAGCGGGTTTCGGGAAGGTCCGGGTTGTCGAAGAAAATGGCATCGCTGCCAACATCCAGGGAGATCCTTGGTTCTCCGGTGGAGGAGACAAAACCGACAATGCCCACCTGTCCCACCAGAAGCTTATGACCATGGGCGAGCATCCTCCGGCCGCCGAGCGAGTTCGCCGCCCGGAGGACGGCGTACTGCCGGTACTCATCGACCAGAAAGATGCCGACATGATAAAAACCGAAGCGCTCGCTGATCAACGCGGTGATCGAGGTAAGCAGTTCTTCCAAATCCTGGATGTGCGTGATCGCACGGGCGACTTCCGAGATGGCCGCGAGCTGCTTTGCCTGCGCAAGAGCAGACTGGGAGGTTTGAGTCAGCTCGTGGGTCCGTTCTGCCACCTGTTGCTCGAGGGTATCCTTGACCTGATTTAACTCCCGATTGATGTCCTGCATCTCCGCCAACCGTCTCCGCTCGGTCGTGTTTCGGTAGGCAACAATCGCAACCAGGACGCTGCCGGTCGAGAAGATCATTCCCGCCAATTGGGTGATCTGTTGGAAGCTGATCGCCGGCTGAAGCGGGGGGATGATAACCAGGGCCACCGATGACAGAATGACGAGCAGCGTCAACGGGCCAACAGGGATGAGCGCGCTTGCGATCACAAACGCAACCGGGACGTTAGCCAGCACGGTATTTGTCAGGTCAGCCGGGGTCAATGATGCCCGGCTATAGAGATCCAGGAAGGCAAAGATGACCGGCGAGAAGGAGATCAGGTATCCACTGATCCGGAAGAGCCGCGAGCGCGAGAGGACATAGGAGACGAAAATGATCAGTACCAACGGTCCAAAGGTGACCACGAGCCGGGCTGCGGGTCTCGAGGAGATGGAGGCGAACAGACCCAGCAAGATCAGGGCAAGCATGACGAGTGACAGGAGCGTGGTTTGCTGGGCCAGGCGGCGTTCCAGGATTGTTTCCAGGGCGGGATGAGGCGATACAAGCCATGATCCGACCACCTGGAAGGGATTTCTGGTCCGGGGCGTTGTGGGTTGATCCTGCATTTGGCTCATTTTTGATCTCCGGGAGCGCCGATCTGGAGCGTGACCTCTGAGTCTTGGATCGCCCGACCCAGTTCCTCAACGGTGGTCTGCAGGATGGTCTCGAGGTGGATGGACGCATTCATCCTGGCCAGGATGTCTGCGATCAGGGTTTCACGCTCAGCTCTCTGGCTGATATCGTTATACAGTCTGGCACTCTCCAGTGCAACTGCCAGTTGCTCGACGAGGTTTCCTGACATGGCAATGTCCTCTTCGGTCCAAACGGGAGAACCGCCGGCTTTTTCCAGGCGCAGGACACCGATCGGGATATCCCTGATCTTGATGGGTATATGAAGATTCTTCCCATCCTTGGAGAAGACCGCTTCTCCGGTTCGAAATGCCTGTTTTCCGTCGTTATCCACTGCCCCGGGGGAATTGACGACCTGATCCTCCGAATAACTCAGGTAAGCCAGTTCGGCTTCCTTGTCGCGCAGGACTTTCGACCAACCGAGGCGGCTGATCTCGCCGTACGCGCGTCGTGCTGTTTCAATCGCATTCTGGCTCTCTTCAAACAGGCGCGCATTGTCGATGGCAATGGCGATCTGGTCGGCAAGTAAACGGATGGTCGTAATGTCTTCCTGGGTAAAAGCGGCCTCTTCCTGACTTTGAACGTCAAGGGCGCCCAAGGTTTTGCCGCTGACGATCAAGGGGAGCGCCATTTCCGAGCGGGTGTTGGGAAGGTCGGGATTATCAAAATAAGTTGCATCCTGACCCACATCCAATGCGATACGGGGTTGCCCTGTACTTGTAACATAGCCCACAATGCCGGTTTGGCCAACCTTTAATTGGTGTCCACGGGATAACATCTTTTGTCCACCGTCGCTGTTCGCTGCACGCAGGACGGCATATTCTCCGCGCGGATCAAGCAGGAAGATCCCAACATGATAGAAGCCAAACCGTTGACTGATCAAGCGGGTGGTCTGGCGCAAGAGTTCGTCGATGTTTTTCAACCGGGCAGCAGCGGCACCAACGTCTGCGGCTGCTTCGATTTGCACAGCCCGCCGTTCGAGATCTCTCGTACGTTGTTGCACTCTGTCTTCGAGGCTACCGACCAGATCTCTCAGCCGAGTGGTCATGTTGTTGAAAGTGGAGGCGAGACTTCCGATCTCGTCCTTGCTGTCGATCAATGCTTCAGCGCTTAAGTCGCCTGCTTCAATCCGATTGACTGTTTCAGAGAGCTTGGCAATCGGATTTGTGATCAGCCTGGTAGCGAACAGGCTGGCAAAGACGGAGAAGATGATCGCGATCAGAATGATGACAATGGTATTTCTCGTCTGAGTGTTGATCGCATTTAAATACTGGGCTTCGGGTTGGAAATAGACCACTTTCCAGGGAGTGTTTTCCAGCGGGACGACGGCAGCGACGATGTTCTGGGTGAAAATGCGGTCGCCGGATCCAATGCTGGGCCTGGCGATCGTGAATGTCTTTTGATCGGAGAGCAGGTATTGGTATAAATTGGGCAAGCTGATCTGGATCTCGGATGCGGCAACGGGTGGCAACCTGTACTCGCTTTGAAGCGCCAGTACATCACTTGGGCTCAAGGGGGCGATCGAGACGAGGCTTTGAGTTGGATCCCAGCCGTTGGCAAGAACGATATTTTTCTCATCTACCAGCAAGGCAAACGAATCCGGCCCCGCATTTCCTGCCTGGCTGCTGATGATCTGTTGTAGGAAGGCAACCGTATAGCGGGCTCGAAGTACGCCGATGACCAGTCCATTCAGGTCCTTGACCGGAGCGCTAAAGTAAATGGAGGGGCTACTTCCGTCGGGAAGAATGATGATGGACGAGATGGATGGCGCTCCGGCGCGCAGCGCAGTTGTGAAATAGGGAAAATGCGACTCGTCTTGCCCGATATTTGCCGGCAGTGTATCAAGGATATTCATCCCGTTCGTATCCAGCAGACCATAGGATAGAACCAGCAACGGATTTTTCCTTCTCAGAATGGACATCGTTTCGTATGCGCTTCCAAGGGCGCCGGGATCCGAGATCGACCCCGAGGATTGCAGGAGGAGGTAATCAACGAATGCAGGGAATTGCGCGTAATCGCGAATGTTCCCTAACTCCCCGGCCAAAAAACCATCCATGGATTGAGATGTCAAGGTAGCGGCGCTGGTCAGGGTGGAGTTCGCCTGGCTCTTGAGTGAGTTGTCGAGGCTCTGAAGACTGGCCAGGCCAACTGTTGCTGTGGGTAAGACCGTGATGAAGGCAAATAACAGCAGCATCTTCAGATAAATGCTCAATTCACGATATTTATTGATCACCGTCACCAGCACCAGGAGTCCAGATGCGATGCTGGCAATTAGCAAATATGGCAGGTCCACTGCCGCCAAGCTCTGACGGCCTGATGGCCAGTAGGTATTCAAGATGAATCCAACCAGCCCGCTCAGCAAAGCCAGACCCAGCGATCCGGTGGTTTCAGCCTGCTTCAGGGAGGCAAGCGCGATGGAAATGGTCAGCGCTGCCTGGATGATGACGAAATAGCTGACAGTATTCGAATAGGCAAGAATGGCGAAAAACGCGGTCAGCTGTACTGCACCAATCGCCAGCCATGCCGCGTACGTTGAACGCCGTAAAGCAAGGAATCCAACGCTGACCAGCAGGGTTGCCAAAATAATTCCCCCAATCCCTGCGATCATGATCAGGAATGGATCGGTGCGATTTTGAAGATCCGTGATCGTTCGGATCAAATGTGCGGCAACCAAGACGCCCAGGACCAGATCGGATATAGCCGTCGATCTCCTGGCAAGCCAAGTGAAAGGGGAGAATTTGGAAGCTGCTGCCGGATTGTTTTTAGTTGTTATCATTGTTTTACCGTATTCAGCCAAACCGTATATCCATGGAGAGGATCGTCACTTGTTTTCATGTGATCTGGATAACTGGCTTTCCGATTGCAGTGCTGGGCTGATCCGAATTTCCGCCTGTTCAATATCCAGCGCGCGGCGGATCTCCCGGACAGCGGTTTGAAGCACCACATCGATGTCGAGGGTCTCGCGCATTCTTGATGCGGTTTGGCCGATCTTGCGCTCCCGCTCGGCCCGTTTCTGCGCTTCCGCGACCAGTCTTGTATTCTCCAGGGCCAGCGAAACCCGCGAGGCGATCGTTTCGAGCAATGTCCGTTCTTCTTCGGGCCAAACATGTTCCCGATCTTGTTCGTATCCAATGACCCCGATCACTTCGCCACGAGAACTGATCGGCGCGATCAATCGTGAGCGAACCGGTTCGCTTTCGGTGGTGTAGATCTGAGCTTCGCCTCGGGCAATTGCGTCCGCGATGCCCTCGGGCAGTTCCTCCTCGCTCGGGAACACCCCGATCTGATCGTAGCGAAATCCTATATTTCCAAGGCGATCGATCGTGTCCCAGGCGTCAATTCCGAGACCGCCGGTTCGTCGCGCGTCAAGGACCCGATCTTCCATTCCGCGGATCGTCCTCTTCAGGCTGATTCGATCCGCAATGGATTCCACGATCGGTTGCAGTAATTCTTTTAGTTCCTGCCCTCCCAGTTCCGGGCCGCCCTGAACATTCAACAAGCCGATGAAATCAATGCCCGAGACGAGTGGCAGTACGATGGATTCGGATGCATCCAGAATCGGGGGCGGGGAGCTGATGAAATAGTATTTCTCGCCGATTTGGATGCGGATCGTCTTACCCGAAAGAATCCGGAATGGGGAATCGCTCACTTCGACAACCAAAGACTGCCGGTTTCCGATCAATCCCCCGATTTCCGGCCGATTCGAATAGCTGAGAAAGGCAGCATCCTTTTCACTGGACAACAGATAGATATTCACGATCTCAAGTTTCAGCTGTTCTGCGATCGTGTTCACCGAAAGGGCGAGAAGCTCCTCTTCGCTGAAGATTCCTTGCGAAGCCCTGGAGAGCTGGGCGATCGTTTGAAAGGCAGTATTATTTCTTTCCAAATCGGCTGTATATTTCGTGAGCTCTTTCTGCGCTTGTTCGAGCCTGCTGTTGATTTCTCTCTGGTCGTTCTCACTCGTCAATGCCCGCCGGGCGATTTGGCTGGTTCCTCGGATCGATAGGTCCAGGATCAGCGCAGCCGCCAAAAGGGTGATCGAGTGTGAAATGATCACGGATACAAGGCTGACAGTTTGATAGGCTGGCAGCATCCCGCTATTCTCCAGAAGAGCCAGCAGCACTGCCATTGCAATCGTCAGCCCGGCATAAGCAAGAGTCGACCTTCCTCCCAGGGTGGAGCCTGCGATCACCAAAACGGCCAGATAGGCCATGAACCCAGTGTCGCGGATTCCTCCGTATAGAATGACCGAACTGGTAATCGCAACCCAAAGGAAAAACGTAAAAACGGTACTTGCTAGGGTCACGCGGCCATTATGAAGTGCGGAAAGAAGACCCAACTCGAAGACGATGGCTACAATCGCAACAATTATTTGTGCCCTCGGCGGATATACGACTGCGTAGAATAGAAATAGGATTGTCAGCCCCAAAAAGCTGAGCAGGATGCGATGCAGAGTTCGAGCCCGAGTATCGATCTCGGGATCTTCAATGGTTGGGGGAGAAAAATACCTGAAAATTCTTTTCAACATAATTTCCTCGAATCGCGACGCTCAAGCTTTTTTCTTTTTATGCAGGGTAGGGGGCGTTATCTTGCCAAGTTGAATGAATGTGTTCGGCGCACCCAAGGTATTTCCCAGCTCCCGAACGGTGTTCTTCAGCAAGCTTTCGAGGTCTGCAGATTGTTGCATTTGAGCAGAGATCAGGTTCACCTGGCGTTCACGCTGGGCCAAGCGCCTCGCTTCGTCCACGAGGCGGGCGTTCTCGAGCGCCAACGCCAACCGGCCTGCGGCCTCCTGGGCCAGTCTGCTCACTTCCTCGGAGATCTCGGTTCCGGAAAACCGTAGATTCAACAGGCCAATTGTCTGTCCGCGCAAAATGACAGGGACGATCAAGGTACTCTCGGTATTGTCATCGCTTTTTTCAACGCGGAGCTTCCCGTCGGCTGCCGGTTCCAGGGTGTCTGCTGCCGCGGTCAGCGGTTCGAAAGACAAACCTCCAAACCGGTACCCAGTGACAATTTGTGTTTGGCGCATGAAAGATTTCCAGACGCGGGCCGTATATTCCCGGGCGGTTGCTTCGAGTTCCTGTGTGGCACGGGCCGTTTCCTCAACGAGGCGGGTCTTTTCCATGGCAACCGATAATTGATCGGTCAGGATCTGCATGATGGCAATATCGCCGGTGTCGAAGGCATTGACCTTGTCGCTCTGGATGTCGATTGCTCCCAGAATTCGGCCTTGCACCACCAACGGCAGGGCCATCTCTGAACGCGTGTATGGCAGAAGGGGATTTTTAAAGTGAACGGCATCGCGACCGACATCGAGCGTAATCCGGGGTTCACCGGTCTTCGTCACATAGCCCACAATACCCACCTCGCCAATGCGGAGTTTGTGTTTGTTGGCTAACAGCAGGCGCCCAGCGTCCCCACCTGCGGCTGCCAGGACCGCATATTCCTTGTTGTCGTCGACAAGGAATATGCCGACGTGGTAGTACGAAAAACGTTCGCGGATGTATTTTGCGGTTTGATCAAGGAGTTCATCGACGTTATTGGAGAGGGACACATCCCGGACGATCTGCGCGGCGGTTCGCACCTCTTCGGACCTGATCTCGAGCTGGCGCGTACGCTCGAGCACTTTCTCTTCCAGGTTTTCGATCGACCTTTGGAGTTGATCTGCCATCGAAAAGAACTGTTGCTTCAAGATGTCAATTTCAAGGAAGCCGGTCGAGAGCGCTGGCCGGTAATTCAATTCACCCTGGGATATGCGGCTGACGATATCGGTGAAATCCCGGATCGGGTTTGCGACTCTGGTCCCGAAGAACCATCCCGCGAGCGCCACAATGGGCAGGGAGATCAACAAGGCAGTAACAACCAGAGCAAGCGCGCGTCGTTCGCTTGCCTTCACATCATCCGCCCGGATATCGACGCCGATGATCCCCGCCGGCTGGCCATCGGACGTATAGAAGGGGGCGTATGCCGAAAGGAACGTACCATACTCGTCAGTGTAGAACTCGGATTCAACGATCGGACCGGACATGATGGCATAGTTGGCAACCAGGACAGGGCCCGGTTCAAGGTAGCGATCGCCGTACGCGGACGCGTCCGGATCGGCCGGGTCGACGGCATCGACGACGAAAAACAGACCATCCTCGTCGTACCGCATCGTGTATATAAAGGCGATATCCGCGCTTGTCGCGCGCATACGCATATTTTGAAGGCGAATTTGCTCGAAGGCAGGATCTTGAGCGGATGTGATCCCGATGAAGGCATCCCCATCCTGTTGCGATGCAGCGATGGCGGCAATATTGATCAGCCTTTGCTTGATGTCCTGGCGAACCTGTCCCTGGAAACGAAAATAGGAAAATGCCAGGATCATGCCGATGAGCACAAGCGCCAACCAGGTGAAATTCAATGCCAGGCTGGTACGCAGCGACAGGAGGGAATTTCCGGGCTTAACTTCTCTTTTTCTTTCCATAGGTTGCCTTTATACTCATAGGTCACTGACCTGGATATTTATTCGTCTTCGTCAGCAGGCGTGACAGATGTGATCACGACGGACGACTCAGAGACGCCGGGGAGTTGATGCAGTTCCTTGATGGTCGTTTGTAAGAGCGTCTCAATGTCCAATGATTTGCTCAGCTTTGCGGAAAGATCGCTCAGGGTTTGTTCCTGACTCGCCCTTTGTTGTGCCTCTTCAAGCAGGCGGGCATTTTCCAGCGCCAGACCGATCTGGGTCGCAATATTCTCGCTCAAGTTCCGGTCCGCGTCAGTCCAGTGTTCCCCGCCTTTTTTCGATAGCTCGAATTTCCCAATTGTCTGACCGCGCAGCACGATGGGTATTTCCAGGGTGTGAACCCCCTTGGCTTTCTTCGACACTTTTTGGCCTTGGGGAGACACTGCAACAATCTCAGATGCCGAATAGCGGAAGGCAGTCTTTTTATCGCCGACTTTTTTACGCCAGACTTTTCGGATATCCTGCAGCGTGGCCCGTTCGAGCAGTGCCATGGACGCTTCGCGCTCGCGCAGTAGACGCGTATTCTGGATTGCAAGGGCAATCTGATCGCCAAGCGCCTGGATCACCTGCATATCTTCTCTGGAGAAGACATTTCCGGATGTAGATTGAATATCCAAGACGCCAATAATCCTATCCTGGATCGCCAGTGGAAAAGCGGCCTCGGAGACTGTCTCGGGCAGGTCCGGATTTTTGTAGAAATCTGGGGCGGTGGACACGTCCATGATGATTTGGGCTTTGTTTTGGCGGACGGCGGCTCCCACCAGGCCTTGGCGGGCCACCTCGAGCTTGTGGCCTCGCTCGAGCATCCTTTTACCACCGCTGGAGGACGCGGCCTGAAGAACGGCATACTCGCCGGTGTCATCCAGCAGGAAGATGCCAGCGTGATAAAAACTGAACAGGTCCGTGATCAAATCTGCTGTCCGAGAGAGGAGTATCGCAAGATCGGTCTGGGAAGCAGCCTCGCGGGCCACCTGTGACGCCGCCTGTAACTGCAGGGCTTGATGAGTCAACCCGCTCGTTCGCTCTTGTACCCTGGTTTCAAGATTGGCGATGGTTTCTCTCATCTGGGAAGTCATGTCGTTGAATGCCCGTGCCAGGGTCCCCAATTCATCACGGGAGGTGATGCTGGCCACTGCATTTATATTCCCGCTCGAGATTTCTTCTGCGGTCCGGGTAAGGCTCTGCAAGGGCTGGGTCATGCGATTGCTGATCGCTGTGGACGCTACCAGGCTGACCAGCAGGATGGTCACAATGATCACAATGCTAAAAAAGATCGTGCTGGCAGAACGGATCGCGATCTGCTGGTCGGCCACAATGGCTTCCGTCAGGAGTTCCTGGACAGGCACAATGGTGACAAGTCCATACCCGACCTCTGGCACCGGTGCGTAGCTGATGAAGCGGTCCGAACCAAGAAGATCAACCGTGGTTATCCCGGCGGTATCCGGGTTGAATGACGAAAGGACTGGCATGAGAACCGCTGCCACACCGGGATCGAGGAACTTCTCCGCGGTGAGCACATCCCCCAGTGGCATGTTGGCTGGATTGATCTGAAGGTCGTCATACGCGCCGGTGGGCATTGCAATGACGCGCAGATCCTTATCTACCAGGAAAGCATATCCCGAGTCACCGATCTGGATTTCCGAGATCAGACTCGTGATGCGATTCAGCTGGATGTCTATCGCCGCGACCCCGCGGAAAGTCCCATCCGAATTAAACACTGGAGCGCTGTTGGTGATCACAAGACCGTTGGAGGCTGCATCCAGGTAGGGAGTAGACCATACGGGTTGACGGCCCGGATTGACATCCGGTGCCGCCGCCAGAAACCATGTTCGCTGGGTGACATCAAAATCAGCCGGGACGATATTGGCGAGATTAATGTTCGGGTAATAAATCGTCTCACCAAAAAGACCGCCATAGTACAAAGCGACATAATCGGGATTGGTCTGCAGAATCGCCGGGACGCTGAAGTCGAGCTGCCGTGCGGTGTCCAGTTCGTGGACCAGATCGCTGCTCAACTCGGCACTGGCAGGCAGAAAGACGGAAGCCTGTTCGTCGTTCGAATTATCCCAGCTGCCCGTTTCGATCCGAAACAGAGCAGTATTGGCATCCCAGTAATACGGGACTTCCCTCGCTGGCTGTGAGATCATTCTGCCAAGCGCATCGCCAAGTCGGTTCACTTCCACCCTGATTTGGACGAAGAAGTTTTCCAGTTCGGCTGTGTGGGATTGGCTTGTGTTTTCAAGCCCGCTGATCGCTTGCTGGTACACGTTTTCGTTGAGCCGTGTCGAAAGATAGGAGTTGGTCTCGCGCGTCCGATCGAAAACAAAGTAACCCATGCCAGCGACTGCCAGCAGGGTGATCAGAATGTTGCCTAAAACCAACCTCGTCCTCAGACTGACGCTTCCCCGGCGAGGGCCTGCTGGTATTCTCTCTGGGCTCTTGGTATCCATGGTTTGGTTGACCTGCCTATGCATTACCCGTTCCTGATGTTCCGTCGTCGATCTTCAGCTCGATCGTACCCTCATCAGCGCTCAAAGCGCGGCCGAGTTCCCGGATCGCGGTCTGCAGGATGATATCCGTATCCGAACCGGCCCAGATCTTCCCGGTGATCTCGGCGACGAGCCTCTCCCGCATGGCTATCTGTTGGCTTTCTTCCAGAAGACGAGCATTTTCCATGGCAAGGGTTGCCTGCGTGGCGATCGCCTCGATCATGGCTTGTTCTTCGGCCGACCAGGCGGCCTGGCCTTCCAAATGAAGCTGCCCGATTTGATGATCGCGCAGCGTAAGCGGGATCTCGGTAATGCTGCCTTCCTGATTCTCATCGTCGCTTCCGCCGACCGCGATCTCAACCTCTTTGTTCTCTCTGGCAGTATGCGACCACGAGTTCGCAAGATACACTTTCTGGGACGCCCGAAGCTCATCAAGATTTCTTTGCGTTTGCTGGAACAAGCGGGCGTTCTGAATGGCAATACCGAGCTGGTTCGCCATACCCTGGAATGTCTCGATATTTTCCTCGGAGAAGGCTGCCTCGACTGTGGACTGAACATCCAGCACCCCAATGACGGAATCGCCGACGATCATCGGGAGCGCGATCTCGGAACGTGTATCCGGGAGCAGGGGATTGTCGAAACGGACAGGCTGATCTCCGACATCCAGCGCGATGCTGGGTTGTCTCGACAGGATCGTGTTGCTCACCATGCTGCGCCGTCCGATCTGAAGTTTGTGCCCTTGCGCCTTGAGCATCTGACCGGCGACCCCGCTGGCGCCGGCGAGTTCCGCCCAGCGGTTATTGTCGTCGACCAGAAATACGGCAGAGTAATAAAAACCAAACCGATCGGTAATGAGATTGACGACTTGATCGATCAGTTGCTCGGTATTCTGCAGCGAACTGGTTGCCCGGCCAACGTCGTTGATGGCTTTGAGCTGATCTGTTCTTTTGGTGATCATGCTTTCAAGATTATTTTGGAAATCCTCATAGCGCTTTGCCAGCCGGTTGAATTGAATGCCGAGTTCACCGATCTCATCAGTGGACGAGATGAGCACTTTTTCGCCGATGCTGCCTGCCTCGACCTTCTTGAAACCATCGACCACGATGCGTACCGGGTCCACCAGGGAATGTGCCAAAAGAGAGGACAGGAAAAATCCCAGGAAAAGGACCACGAGGGAACCAAAGGTGATCTCAAGCAAGCGTCCGGAAAAGGGACTGGCTTCATTGGACACACTTTGGCTGATCGCCAGGGGTGTAAAAATAAAGATGGAGATCAAAATGATCGAGAACATCGTCAGCTGGATCTTGTTCTGGATGCGGAAACCGCCCATTCCAGCCAGCTGATCATCGAACTGGTCGGGCAGCAGGAGCAATCTGGCGGGCAGGAGCAGGCGGTCGATGAGCAGGGCCTCAAACACCTCGAGAACGAGACCCACGCCTACTGCACCAAGGATCGTATACAGGAGTTGGTCGTTGGCGATCCCGAGCGCGAGCTTCATGAAAACCAGCATCGGGATCAGGAATAAAAAGATCAGGCTGCCAAACGAGAAAAAGAGATACTGTCTCGTGATGTGAACGACCTGGCGCCAAGGCTGAACTTGGTCTGTAGATTCCGCAAGCCCGGGCTGCGGTTTTACCAGCGCTCCGATCCTGTTGGTGCAGGCCCGATTCATGGAATGGATGCTGACAAGTAGGAAGATATTCCTCACGAGCATCATCGCCGCGGATGCGATCAAAATGTCACTGACCAGTTCTTGTGTCCAGCCAGTATTCATTTGGATGGTGAAAAAGGCCAACACGATCCCGATCGGTGTGACAACAAGCAGGGTCAGACCGATCATGGTGACCAGAAAATATCGGCCGGTGCGGCGCAGGATGGTGTCCAGGATGTCGCGCGGGTTGTTGTCAGTCATGGTGCATTTTCCTACTTGGTCTGATCGCGATTTTGAGCGGCATCATCGGATATATTGATCTTGATTTTGGCCTTTTTAACGCCCAACGCCTTGGTCAGCTCGGAAGCGGTCGTGTTCATGATCGTTTGCATGTCCGTGGAGCGGCGGATTTTGCTGGTGATTTCGTACAACAAGCGTTCCCGTTCCACCTGACGGCGAACCTGTTCAACCAGGCGGGCGTTGGTGATGATGGCAGCCAGGCTGCCGCCCAGGGTGCCGAGCATTTCCTCGTCGTTTTCCGTATATGCGGCCACTTCATCCGACTCGACATTCAACACACCCAGCAGCTCGCCACGATAGGTCAGCGGGATGACGAGTTCAGACTTCACATTCGAGCCCGCCTGGATGTACCTTGCATCCTGGGTGACATCGTCGATGCGTTGGGCCCTCTGGTTCACGGCAACCCAGCCCGTGATGCCTTTCCCGTAGGGAATGATCAATTGTTTGACTTCTTCGGAATACCCGGCGGTCGCCCTCACCTCGAGGATTTGCTGCCCTTTGTCCGCCAGGAGGATGGCAACATGATCACCACCCAGGGTGACCTGCAGGCCCTGTGCCGCGCCGATCAGCGCTTCGTCCAGCGTGGTTCCCGATGCGGCTGCGGTGGTTACGTGGTGGAGCAGTCTGTGGCGGGAGAGGTGCTCCTGGGTTTCCGCGAACAGCTCCGAATTGATCACTGCGATGGCCAGTTGATCGGCAAGGATGCGGAGCACATTGATGTTGTCATCATTGAAGGCGAATGGCTGCGTGCTCTGAACATCAATCGCCCCCAGGATGCGCTGTCCGACTCTCAGGGGGACCGCAGTCTCGCTGCGGGTTTCCGGCAGGAGCGGATTGGCATAGTAGGTTGCATCGCGCGAGGTATCGTTGACCACCAGCGGTTCGCCGCTGCCAGTGACATAACCGACGATCGATTTCGATCCGACTTTGAGCTTGTGCCCGGCGCGCTTCATCTGCACGCCCGCCTCACCGGTCGCCTCCCGAATCAGCGCAAATTCGCCAAGTGGATCGAGGAGAAAGATCGCGGCATGATAGAAATCAAACCGATCGCGGATCAGGTTCACGGCCTCCACGAGCAATTCGCCAATATCCAGCGACCCGGAAATATCGCGGGCAATCTCCGATGCGGTTTGCAGTTGGAGAGCCCGGTTCCTGGTCTCGGATAAAAGCCGCAGGTTGTGGATGGCTCCTGCGACCTGGGCGGTCATGGTCGTCATAAAGCGCAAGTCCGTTTCGTCGAACGCATGCTCTTGGGCAAGGTCTTCGACGACAATGGCACCGATCACCTCTCCGGAAATGATCATCGGAACACCGAGCCAGGATTTGGGGCCTTTCCCGAGTAACCGTACACCCATCTCTGCTGCCCGGTTCAGAACATTATCACTGAGCAGTAGCGCCTGCCTGGTACGAATGATGGTCGAGATCAAGTCCTCTTCAAGCGGATGAGCTTCAATGGAAGAGACTTCCTCCGCTCGATTCGATTTATCGTACAGATACGGATTGGAGATGGAGCCGGTAGCCGCATCGAACAGGGAGATATTGAAGTTGACGTCCCCGAAGGCCTGGCGGATGCGGAGATGTAACGTGCGATACAACGTCTTCACATCCCAGATCGCGGAGATCTCCTGGCTGACCTGGGTGAGTGTTTCCAGTTCGATGATGCGCCGTTGTGTATTGCCTGCCTCGAATATCCGCTCGTTGGCATTGCTGGCCAACTCAGCGATGTTGATGAAGGGCAGGATATTGACTTCAGAAAGAGGTGTATTTTCGGTTGTGGCGATCAAGATCAGTGCGTTGATGGTACCGCGATCCTTGATCGGCACCAGGGCGGCGCTGAAGACATTGAGCTGTCGAAGGATCCTGAGGAGATTGTACGGCAGACTATTGAGGCGACTGCCTTCCCCGTAGAAGATCCCCGAGCTGAGCGCGGGTTGCAACTCCGCCAGACTTAGGTTAATGGATGCGGGAAGAGTAACGTTCGCTCCGATCGCTTTGCGGGAACTCGAGCGGATTACCAACGTGCCATTTTCTTCGATGAGGAACATCGAAATAAAGGAACTGCTCTGTAATACCTCGTCGATTGCCTGGGCGATCTCGCTGTCTTTGACCGCGCGGGCGATCGGGAAGCCTGCCCGATATATGCTCGCCACCTCTTTTATGCTCCCCTGCTCGCTCTCGAAGACGCGCACATTCGCGATCGTGGTCGCGATCTGATTACTAAACGTCTCGAGGGCAACAATCGCCTCGTTGTCAAAAGCGGTCGAACGCTGGTGCTGCACGTTCATCACGCCGATCAATTGATCGCGTCCCAGAATTGGCAGGTAGATTGATGCCTGGCTATCGCCAATGAAATCCAGTTCGAGATTGAGCGCGTCCTCGACCGTCAGTGTTTGTTTGTACAGTTCCTGATTTTTCGCCACCCAGCCAACCGGCTGGGGCGGGCCGTGGGGGATGATTCTGCCGGCGGCCAGGAGCTTTTCCGCCTCGCTGCCTTGAGCCACCACAAGATTGGATGTCCTGGTTTCTTCATCCGACAGGTAGATGCCTGCGAACGTGTAACCAAGTCTCCCAACGATCAGGTTCACTGTCTGGCGGAGCATATCCTCGGTTGTCGTGGCGGAGGCGATCTCCTGGGCGATATCGGATGTGATCCGCGATGAACGCGTCCTTTCGAACAGCCTTTCGTCGAGACGGCGTTTCAGGCCATTGACTTCTTCCAGAAGTTGGTCGTCCGTTCGATCGCGAAAAATGGACACAAGCACGAAGACGGCCTCGTTGATCAACAAGCTGAAAAACAGAAACGCCCCGGTGTTCAGATCCAGGACGGCCATCAGCGGCAGGGTTCCTAGGGTAAGAAGCGTCAGACCGGAGATGATGATGATGGAAACCACAGGCAGCAGAACCATACCCAGCGCAAGGGCCGGGAGAATGGTGGAAAGTAAAAACCCGACCACGCCTTCCGGATAGAATGAGCTCAGGATAAAGCCACCGACAATGAGGCCACTGACCAGAAGTGTGCTGCCGATTAGAAAATTGTCTGTGCGGCCGAGAAAAACGGCGACCGCAAAGATCGCCGTCAGGAAAAACAGCGCAAAGAAAATGCCAATACCCTGTCCAAAAATGGCCAGGAGCAGGCCAGCGATGAGTGAGACCAGTGCCATCGGCAACGCGCTGATCGTAGTCAGCTGCGCTTGCCTGCGGGCAGTGATCCCTATGATGCTTTTCGATGGTTGAAATATGGTTGAGAGGAAGAAAAAAAATTGGTTTTTCTTGTTCTCTGGCGCCATTGATTGCTCCGGTTTGGCCGAGTTGTGAATAACAGGTGGTGCCTAATTCATTTCCCAGATTGCTTCCCCCGAGAGTATATTCTTGATCTGTTCGGGGAACCGATCCGGATCCAGGGGCTTGCCCAGAAAACCATTGAATCCCGAGGCGCGCGCCTTTTCCATTTGATCCACACTGGCTTCGGCTGTCACTGCGATGATGGGGACATTCTTCAGTCGGTCAGAGGCACGGATTTTCTTTAATGCTCCGTAGCCATCCTCATAGGGCAGGCGGATATCCATCAGAACCAGATCCAAGCGTGGAAGCGTGTCCGCATATTCAACCACTTCATAACCGGATGTCTTCCATTCGCAGTGGATCCCAAGATAACCTAACATTCTGGCGATCAGAACGAAATTGGACACGTTGTCTTCAACGACAAGAACAGTGCAATCCTTGGGTATAGCGTTCTTCTTAACTGGTTGGGTATCCGCGGACGAATGGACAAGTGTATTCTGTGGGTCAGTCATTCTGTCTTCTTCCTGAGATAGTTCTCGATTTGCTGTGGCAGGAGATCGATATCCACAGGTTTTTGTATATATCCGTCGCAGCCTGCTTCCATGGATCGCTCGCGATCGCCGCGCATGACATTGGCGGTGAGAGCGACGATCGGGACGTCACGAAATCCCGGGATCGCCCGGATCTTTGCCGTCAGGGTATAGCCGTCGATATCCGGCATATTAATATCCATCAAGATCAGATCGGGATGGACCGCCGCGAGGGCACGCATCCCTTCTGCTGCATTGGCAGCTTCGGACACCTGATAACCCTCGGCGTTCAAGATCCTTCTGATGAGAGTTCGATTGTCAAGGTTGTCTTCGATATAGAGTATCGTAGCAATGCTCATAAGCCTTTGGGGATCTCCGCGGAATCATTTTAGCATGTGCGATTCTGCAACACATAACAGCATCCTTGCAATCTCGTTTTAAGAATGGAAGCCTTCTGGCTGGATTTGTCTTTGCGGTATACAATACGATCAAAATCACAGGACATAAAAAATGAACTCGGACCTTGAACAACGCTCGATCAACACGATCCGTTTCCTCGCTGCGGATGCAATCCAGCAGGCAAATTCCGGGCACCCGGGCCTCCCCATGGGATGCGCGGCGATCGCATACGTCATCTGGACACGTCACCTTCGGCATAACCCGTCCAACCCATCCTGGTTCGACCGGGATCGTTTCGTCCTCTCGGGCGGGCACGGCAGCATGCTGCTCTATGCGCTCCTGCACCTCACGGGCTACGCCCTGTCTCTGGATGAACTGCGCCGCTTCCGTCAGTCCGGCAGCCTGACTCCGGGTCATCCGGAATACGGGCTGACCCCGGGCGTTGAGGTGACGACCGGGCCGCTCGGGCAGGGTTTTTCCAACGGGGTGGGCCTTGCGGTCGCGGAAGCGCACCTGGCCAGCCTGTTCAACCGGCCGGGGCATGGCATTGTCGACCATACGGTGTATGCCATCGTGACCGACGGCGACCTGATGGAAGGGATCACTGCAGAAGCGGCTTCGTTTGCCGGTCATCAGAAGCTGGGAAAACTCATCTATCTTTACGACGACAACCACGTCTCGATCGATGGTCCCACCGAGATCGCCTTTACCGAGGACTGCGCCGCGCGGTTCGCGGCCTATGGCTGGCATGTCTCCCGCGTGGAGGACGGCAACGATCTGGACCGGATCGACGCTGCCATCCGGACCGCGAAGGCGGACCCGCGTCCCTCCCTGATCCTCTGCCGCACGAAGATTGGTTTTGGCATGCCGAACCGTCAGGGCACGAGCAAGGCACACGGCGAACCTCCCGGTGAGGAGGAACTGGAAGCAGCCAGGGAGAACCTCGGCTGGCCCAGGGAACCGCGCTTCTTCATTCCGGAGGACGTTCTGGCGGAGTTTCGGCAGGCGTTGCAGCGCGGTGCCGACCAGGAGACCGAGTGGAAGAACAAACTGGCGGCGTACCGGAAGGCCTTCCCGGAACAGGCTGCCGAATTGGAACGACGGATCGCCGGCGCGCTCCCGGAAAACTGGCAGTCCGCCCTGGAGGAGTTCGCAGCCGGCGGGAAACCGCTTGCCACACGGGTCGCTTCGGGAAAGATCATCAATCAGCTGGCTGCCCGGTTGCCCGAGCTGGTGGGCGGCTCCGCCGACCTGGCTCCGTCGACAAAGACCTGGATCGACGGTTCGCCTGCTTTCCAGGAAGGTCAGAGGGATGGACGGAACTTTCACTTTGGCGTTCGTGAACACGCCATGGGCGCGATCGTCAACGGCATGGCGGTGCACGGTGGGGTGATCCCGTTTGGGGCCACCTTCCTGACCTTTGCCGACTACATGCGCACCCCATTGCGCCTGTCGGCGATGTCGCACTACCCCAGCATCTGGGTCTTCACGCACGACAGTATCGGGGTGGGGGAGGATGGACCGACTCACCAGCCGGTCGAGCACCTGGCCACGCTGCGGGCGATCCCGGGACTGGTGGTGATCCGTCCCGCAGATGCCAACGAGACCTCCCACGCCTGGAAAACGGCCATCGAGAGGCGGGATGGACCTACCCTGCTTGTTCTCTCACGCCAGGACCTTCCGATCATGGATCGCAGCCAATATAGCGCGGCATCCGGTGTTTCCCGCGGCGCCTACATTCTGGCCGATTTTGGCACAGGCAAGCCCGAATTGATCCTGATGGCTTCGGGGTCCGAGGTCTCCCTGATCTTCGATGCGGCCCGCCAGCTGGCGGCCGACTCGCTCTCGGTACGCGTCGTTTCTTTCCCCTCCTGGGAACTCTTCCAGCAGCAGAGCGCGGAATATCGCGAGTCGGTTTTGCCGGCAGGAATTTCGACCAGGCTGGCCGTCGAAGCGGGCATATCGCTGGGTTGGGAACGTTGGGTTGGTGACCAGGGAAAGATCCTGGCGATCGACAGGTACGGTGCCTCGGCTCCTTACAAAGAGATCTATCGGGAGGTTGGGTTGACGGTCGAGCGCATCGTCGCAGAGGCCAGATCTTCACTGCAAGCTGGTTAATGTCCCGATTGGCGAATCAAAAAGGCAGCCTTGAATAGGCTGCCTTTTTGATGAGCGGGTGATGGGACTCGAACCCACGATATCTTGCTTGGGAAGCAAGCGTTCTACCACTGAACTACACCCGCGACAGGCCGCATTATACCAAAAAACAACGCGGGTCAGGAATCTCGAGCTAGCAGGCTGAGAGCAAGCTCATACAGGGGGTTATCGCCCTGGTTCTCGTCTGTTGCCGCGCGCAAGGAATTGAGCGCAAGATCGGTGCATTGGTCAACAGTCTCTTGAACCTTGAGTTTGATCCCTTCTCCTGCCAGCATCTCGGCCAGCTGACTCGCTCGTGACGGGTCAACCCTGCCCTTGCTCCATTCGGCAGCGAACGCTCCGTTCTTTTCCAGACCCAGCAGGACTGGCAGCGACTTCTTCCCGACAACGAGGTCGGAGATGGTTGACTTTCCTGTGACGATGCTGTCTCCCCAGATGCCCAGATAATCGTCCTTCACCTGGAATGCCAGGCCGAGATAATGACCGAACTCCTGGTAGGCGGATCGGGTCATTTCGTCCGCGCCGCCCAGCAGGGCACCGATCTGGCAGCAGGCCGAGAGAAGCGCTGCCGTCTTGCCGGTGATCATGTGCCAGTACTCCTCGCTTGCCACTGCCTGCCTGGCTTCGAACGACATATCGAGGAATTGTCCGCGGGTCAGATCCAGGCAGGTTTTTTGGAGAATCGCAGTCGTCTCGAGGATGACGTCGTGCGGGTACACTTCTTGAAGACCCAGTAACGCTTGATTGGCCAGTACGAAAAGACCGTCCCCGGCGTTGATCGCCTGGGGAATGCCCCAGATTTTCCAGACCGTCGGCCGGCCGCGGCGCAGGTCACTGTGATCCTGCACGTCGTCGTGGACCAGGGAAAAGTTATGAACAAGTTCGACGCTTGCCGCAGCCGGCAAGGCGGCATGCCAGTCCGTCCCGCAAGTCGCAGTTGTGAGAAGGACGATCAGCGGACGAACGCGTTTGCCGGTTGTGTCCGGTCCTGCCCCGGCTCCACTCCAGCCCATGTGGTAGCTGAGCATCTCGTGGAACTGCGCGGTTTGCGGCGCATCCAGCCTGTCAACGACCTGCCTGAGTTCCGCCTCAATCGCGGGGAGCATGGAATGGATGGATTCCGCCAGGTTCATATCGTTTTTCCCTCGTACCAGAGAGTTCGTACCAGATCGAGAGCCTCGTTGCCGGTTGACCAGATATCCCAGGACGGCACGATGCCAGCCGCGTGCCTGGCAGCTTCGATCTCCCCCTGGATCAATGAACCGTCCGCGGCGTGAATCCCGGGTACATCGACCAGCGGCAGGCCTGCCAAAATGGGACCCAATTCGGGTCGGCTGCATTTCTCAATTTCCTTCGCGAGCGTGTCGGGTCCCATTCCCAAGTCAGCGAGCGTCCGCAGGTCAGTGGGGAAGGAAAGCTGCGTTGCGTTGCGAAGAAGCGTAAGGACCTCATCTTCGTTCAGGCCATTTTGGAACAAGTAATGAGCCAGATTTCTGAATTCATATGCCATCCCCGCGGGAGCGAAGACCCGTGGGTAGGTCATGAGTTTTGTCCAGTCGGTCAGCTTACCTAGGTCGGCCAGGTCTTGCCCGACCAGTCTGGCGAGCGAAGGCGCAAAGCAGTCCAGTCCGATCCCGTACCCGTGGGCGCGAAGCGGTTCGGCCATGCGGGCAATACAGCGACCAATGCTCTCGCACCGAAAATCAAGCCAGGATTCCAGCTGAATGTCGATTGCCTCACCGAGCAGGCTGCGGACAATGGTCTCCGCTGACCGTTGTCTGGAGTGAAGGAAAAGCAGGTATCTGCGTAAAGCATCCAGGTCCAATCCCTGGTCGCCGGCACTTCGGATGCAGCGACGGCAAAAGCAGGCCAGGTGCTTTCCCGGGTCGTCCGTTCCGGATGGAAAGCGGATCCGGTCGAGAAAAACACCCTGGTAATATCCGCACTTCAAGCCGGAACGGACTCGTTCCTCCAGCAGGTCGAGCAGCTCAGGATTGTTGGGACAGTAGAAGGTGAACTCCTCCAGGTCGTTGTACCCTGGAACCGGGCGGCCATCCAGGCCGATCGATCTCCACTCCTGGGAAGGCTTGAGATCCCCTCCGCCGGAAAGGAGCGGCTGCCAGCGATACAGGGCGACGCCAAGATGGACTGCTTCCTCTGCGACATCTTCTTCCAGCCTGGGGGTTGCATTCCAACCCAGAATGAGCGTGTCGAATGGCAGATGGGCATGCGCGTCCCTCAGGCGTGCCCGGACTTCGAGCGGACCTGCCCCAACGGGTGGATATTCGAGATACTGAACGGCGATCCTTGGGACATGCCCGCGCGGTTCGGGGACGGTAGAACTGCTTTTGGATGGATCAGCTGATTTCATGCACGCTCAGGGCGGATAGATCGGCGGCCCCGGATGAGAACATCGTCACGCTGAGCTGCGCTTCGATCAACCGGACCAGCTCGACCGCCTTTTCTGCGGAGACCGCGGCAGCTTTCAGGAACGGTCCAGCCAGGCCGCCAAGGGACGCACCCAGGGCGATGGCCTTGGCGATGTCCAGTCCATTTCGCAGGCCGCCGGAGGCAAAGATCTGCATGCCCTGGGAAGCCCGCCGGACCTGCAGGATCGAATCGGCTGTGCCGATGCCCCACTCGACGAAGGCGGCGGCCAGTTCCCGGTGGTGTTCGTCCGGGGCGCGGTGCATCTCGACCTGCGACCAGCTGGTTCCGCCGGCTCCGGCCACGTCGATCGCCGCCACGCCACAGTCGGAAAGGATCCGGGCGGTGCGCTCCGAGATCCCCCAGCCGACCTCTTTCACGATCACTGGAACCGAAAGTGCCTTGCAGACGGACGCGATCTTTTTCGCCAGGCTCTTAAAATTCGTATCCCCACCTGCCTGCACGGCTTCCTGTAGGGGATTGAGGTGAAGGATCAGGGCGTTCGCCTGGATCATGTCTACAGCACGTTGGCAGTGGGCGATGGTGTATCCGTTATTGAGTTGCACTGCGCCGAGATTGGCGAACAAGGGGATGTCCGGCGCCATCTCCCGGGCGACGATGAAGGATTTGTTTTTGCCCGGATCTTCGAGTGCGGCCCGCTGCGATCCTACTCCCATCGCAATTCTGCACTCCTGGGCTGCCTGCGCCAGGTTACGGTTGATCCGTTCCGCTTCTGCCACGCCTCCCGTCATCGACGAGATCAGCAGCGGCAGGTGGAGGGGGACCCCGAAGATCGAAGTGGAAAGGTTGACCGCGGACAGATCGAGTTCCGGGAGGGCTTCATGGGTGAACCGATACCTTTCCAGGCCGGAGCGGATCCCGGAGCGAACGTCCTGCTCGAGGTTGATGTTAATGTGATCGGCTTTTCGCTGATCGATCGACGCGACTTTATCCATCGCTGCGTGTTCCTTGTATTGAATTATAACGGCGAACCGATTACAATTGGGCTAGTCAATCTCACAGGAGGCAGACCCATGGCAAGCACGTTCGAAGAAGTCAAGGCAATTATCGTCGATTTGTTAGGCGTCGATCCGGCGAAAGTGACACTTGAGGCACGATTTCGCGAAGATCTGGAAGCCGATTCCCTCGATCTCGTCGAATTGATCATGAAGTTCGAGGATGTCTTCGGTCAGGAGATTTCCGACGAAGACGCCCAGAAGCTGACCACGGTCGGCGAAGCCGTCAAGTTCGTCGAAGCCCAGAAGTCCAAGTAGTCAGGCGCACGCAAGATAAAAAACCCTCGGTGCAAACCGAGGGTTTTTTGTTCAGAGCAATGAGGGGATTTCTTCGGGGTGTTTGGCCACCTTCACGCCGGCAGCCTCCAGGGCTTTGACCTTGTCCGCGGCGGACCCGGAGCCGCCTTCGATGATCGCGCCGGCATGGCCCATCCGTTTTCCGGGCGGCGCGGTCTGTCCGGCGATAAAGGAGACGACCGGTTTGGTCATCTTGGAAGCAATGAACTGGGCGGCTTTCTCCTCGTCACTGCCGCCGATCTCGCCGATCATGACCACTTTTTCGGTGCGCGGATCATCCTCGAACATCTGCAGGCAGTCGATGAAATTGGTCCCATTGATTGGGTCGCCGCCGATGCCCACGCAGGTGGTGGCGCCCAGCCCAACCTGCTTCAGTGCGTAAAGAACCTCATAAGTCAGCGTTCCAGACCGTGATACGCAACCGATGCTGCCGGGAATTGCGATGTTCCCTGGAATGATGCCGACCTTGGCCTCGCCTGGTGTGAGCAGGCCCGGGCAGTTCGGGCCCAGCAGGCGCACGCCCTTCTGGTCGAGATACTCACGCACCCGCATCATGTCCTGAACCGGCACGCCTTCGGTGATACACACGATGAATGCGATCCCGGCATCGGCTGCCTCGAAGATCGCATCTGGTGCGAAGCGGGCCGAAACGAAGATGATGGAAGTGTTCGCTCCTGTGGCTTCCACGGCCGATTTACACGAATCGAATACCGGAACCTTTCCATCCAGAACCCATTCGCCGCCTTTGCCCGGACGGGTACCCGCAACCACTTTCGTACCATAGGCAAGCATTTGCTGGGTGTGGAAGAGCCCCTCGTTTCCGGTGATGCCCTGCACCAGCAGGCGGGTATCTTTATTGACCAAGATGCTCATGTCTGGCTCCTTACGCTGTTGCAGCCGCGACGGCTTTTTTGGCGGCGTCCGCCAGGGTCTCGGCGGTGATCATGTTGGCATCGGCCAGGAGTTTCCGGCCTTCCTCGGCATTGGTTCCAACCAGGCGGACAACCATCGGGATGTTCGGTTTGACATCTTCAAGTGCGGTCAGGATGCCCTTGGCGACTTCGTCGCAACGGGTGATCCCGCCGAAGACATTTAACAGGATCGCCTTGACATTCTTGTCCGCCAGGATGATCCGCAGGGCTGCAGCCACCTTTTCGGCTCCGGCGCCGCCACCGATATCGAGGAAATTCGCCGGCGCGCCTCCGAAGAGTTTGACGATATCCATGGTGGTCATCGCCAGGCCGGCGCCGTTGACCATGCAGCCGATCGTGCCGTCCAGCTTGATGAAGGACAGGTCGTATTTGCGCGCTTCTGTTTCAGCCGGAGCTTCTTCGTCCACATCCCGCATTTCGGCCAGATCGGGATGGCGGAAAAGTGCGTTGTCATCCAGGAGCATTTTGCCATCCAGGGCGATCAGCGTATTCTCTTTGGTGATGACGAGCGGATTGATCTCTGCCAGGGTGGCATCGCATTCGCTGTAGGCGCGCCATAATCCACGGCAGACCTCGACGAAATGTTTCCAGTGCTCCTTGGGCAGATCGATCCCCACAGCGATGTCGTTCGCCTGGTAGTCGCGTAATCCGAGCAGCGGATCGATGTGGACTTTGATGATCTTTTCCGGTGCCGTGCGGGCCACCTCTTCGATGTCCACGCCGCCAGCACCAGAAGCCATGAAAACCGGCCGCCGGGCTGCCCGGTCGTTGGTGATCCCAAGGTAGATCTCCTGTTCGATATTGGCAGCGGGATCGACCAGGACCTTCCGTACCGGCAGTCCTTTGATTTCCATGCCGAGAATTTGTGTGGCAACTTCCTCGGCCTCCTTCGGGCTCTTTGCCAGGCGGATGCCACCCGCCTTGCCTCTTCCGCCGACCAGGACCTGGGATTTAATGACTACCCTGCCGCCAAGCTCCTCGGCGATCTGTCTCGCTTCGGTCGCAGTGGTGGCGACTCTGCCTTTTGGCACTGGAACACCATGCTTCCCGAAGATCTGTTTGGATTGATATTCGTGGAGTTTCATGACAGTCCTTCTCCCTCGAAGATGTCGAACGCTGGCATTATATCATTCGGCGATTTAAGGAACATCTGCCATTCGGCACCGTTATGGTATGCCGTTGTACCCAAGTTGCGATCCTCGATCAGGGTTGTGGAAATCGCTCGATGCGGCAGGCCGGTGGGTCACTGACCCAAATCCTTCCCTGCGGATCGACTGCGATCCCGGAGGCTAATCCGAACTGTCCGTTGCCTGAGCCAAAGTCCCCCCAGCTTCGTGAATAAGCGCCGATAGGGCTAAACGCAAGAACGCGCGCTCCCTCCGGATCGGTGATGAAGACGTTCCCTGCATCGTCGATAGCCAGGTAGGGCTTGTTGTCAATGCTGTCGAGCTCCCAGGCCTCGATCGGCCATTGCGCATACGCAGAGAAGCCAGTGTCAAGGGGGTCGGGGCTGAAAACCTGAATGCGTTGATTCCAGGTATCGGCGACATACAGCAGTCCATTGCCATCCACCGCCAGACCGACCGGTTCCTCGAATTCTCCCGGATCCATGCCGCCCTGTCCGATCTGGCTCAGGAAGCTACCGTTCTCAGTGAAGACCAGGATGCGTTTGTTTCCCGTGTCCGCGACGAAGACCCGGCCCCGCTCATCGACAGCAATTCCGCGCGGGCCCCAAAGCCCGAACGGATCTGTCGATTCGGGATCGTAAGCCCCATACCCCCACATTGTGATCGGATTTCCGTCCAGGTCGAACTTCTGGATGCGGTGGTTCCATGTATCGGCGACGTAGATCCAACCGCGTACTCCGTCAAACGCAAGATCCCAGGGCTCGTTGAACGTGCCGGCTTGCCCGGTTCCGATGTTGACATCTCCAAAGGATCCCCAACTGGTCAAAACCTCGCCAACCGGCGACAGGACCACGATGCGGTGGTTGCCGCTATCGGCAACGTAGATCCTTCCATCCGGGGCAATGTCGATGCCGTGAGGACCCTGCAACTGTCCGCTGCCGGACCCGCAGGTCCCAAAGCTCAGGTCGGAGGACAGGGCAGTCCAGCCGCTTTCATATGGATCTTCAGAAAGGGCCGCTGGATTCTTGGCCGGATTCTCCCAGACATTCAGGGATTCGGACTTCAGAAAAAAGACCGACATTCGGTCGGACGGTTCCCAGTTCGCAGCGCTGTAATTTTCCGATCCCGACAAGGCAGCATAGGCGCGGTAATCGCGTCCGGTCCAGATATCGATGATGGCTGACCGGACTGTCCGATTCCGGAACACCGAGCGGATACGTTCTGCGTTGAGGTCAAAATAATCCTGGCTGGGCCAGACCATGCGAAGATACTCGCGGCGATAATACTGGTCTCCCAGCAACGCCTCGATGGCGTTGGCGTTCCGTTCGTCCGCGATCACCACCACCGCGTCGCGCAGCGAATCGTCGACCTGCTCGAATTCGCTTGCGTTGGGGTAGTGTCTCAGATACCAGGAGAAAGGCCAGGCGACGCCCGAATCCGGCGGCGTGTCGTCATATGCAATGGCAAGATCGAGCCCGCCTGTGGTCCGAATCGAGAGGGTCTCGATCTGGTCGAGCGCGGTTCGAATGCCATCCGAGCCATGCGCATAGACAAGGTATTCCGAGGCTTGATTTGCATTGATGAATGCTGCCCGGATTCCGGTACGGATGGTCAGAACACTCAACACCGCCATGCCTGCCAGAAACATCAAGCGAATGCGGAAACGGATCGTCTTTCCGTCGTGGAACAGGATGTAGCAGGACACGGTGAAAACGAGGAGCAACAGGATAAATATTCCTGTGTCCTGCAGCTGGGAGAGAGTTTTACCCTGGAAGGGTGGTGCATTCCCGAGCAGCGCCAGGATCGAAGCGGACGCGCTGACCGGGGCGAGGAGGATGGCTGCCAGACTGGTCCCATTGATTGTGGGCGCATCGTTCCCTGTCAGTTCAGAAACGATTTTTCCCAGCCCCCAACCAGCCAGAAGGATCAGCGGGAGTGCGATGTGAACGGTCAGCCAGGGCATCTTCTCCCCGGCGAGGCTGTAAGCGAAGATCGCCGAAATAGCCCACCAGGATAAAAGACAGAGAACGGTAGGGCTTGCTGCGATCGCTGCGGCTGGCGGGCTGGCAATGCTCTCCGTACCTGTCTTGTCCGGGGCGGCCTTTTCGGATAAAGAACGGCTCAGGAAACGACGAATGGCATACCAGGCAGCCGGCAGGATTCCAAGCAGGGGAAGGTACTCATATAAAGGTAGCTGGATTAGAAGATAATAGTACCAGGGCTGGCCGCCTCGCTGGACGGCCTGTTGTTCAAGCCAGTATCCAAGCGAACCGATCACGCCGGTGAAAAAGCCCTGCCAGTTGGTGAAAAAGGACGTATACAAAGTGACATAGATCCCCCAGAAAAGCAGCGCCAGCCAGAGCCAGCGCTTACGATCCCAGGCAAGACCGATTAAAGTTGACACGACCAATAATAAGGCCAGGCTGAACGCGGTCTTGGCAGGGGCTTGCGACCAGAGGGCGGCAAGGTCCCAGCCGGGCCAGGTAAAGGCGTAATCGAGCGGATCAGCGCCCAGGGCCCTGACCAGAAAGGGAGATAGTTGCGGCAGGGTGAATGTACCCAGCACGATCAGCAGCGAAAAAGCGCGCCGCTCGGTTAACGCCCGCCAGCCGACCCCGCGTAAAAGAAGAATCGCCGTGCCCAGGATCGATAGGAGCGCGACTCCGGCCAACGCCAGTTGCAGTTCTGGGTCGGCAGCGGATGCTTTCCCAGCCGTCGACGCGATAGCGATAACGAGCAATACGGCTGACGAACCCCCAAGAATTAGGAAGGGGCGGCGCAGGTTCGGGTGGTTCCACTCCTGTGCTTGGATCGTCCGGAGGAGTTCGAATCCAAGAAAGAGCATGGCCTGAGCAGTATAAATAAACGCTGTTTCCTTTGTTGCATAATGGAGGGCGACGACGAGGGTGAATAGGTACAAATAGCGATTGGCGCCTGTGTCCATGAACCGAAGGATGAGGTACAGCATGGCTGTGCCCAGCAGAGCGACGAAGGCCTCGTTCCTGGCATAGCGGCCATAATAGAGCAACATTGGGGAGATCAGCATCAGGAACGCCGCGATCAGCGTTCCGGCTCGTCCGAGGTAGCGCCTCCATTTCCATAAGAGCAGGATGGTAAGCACGCTTGCAAGGGCATGCGGAAGGCGGGCGGTGAACTCGTTGTCCCCGAAAAAAATGTCGCTAAGTGCGATCAGGTGGAATTGCAGCGGCCCATGGGTTACGGGCGTGTGTTGATATCCCTGACCGGTCGCGAATTGCCAGGAATAGAAGATGTGCGAGTTTTCATCGTGGCTGACGACACGCTCTCCCAGCGCGTAAAACCGGCTGATCAATCCCAGCAGCAGGATTACGACAAATAAGCCGATTTCGAAGGAGGATGCTTTCGGGGACGGGGAGGGGTTTTGCGGCGAGAGTGGAACAGATGGATCGGTTGTCATGAGGCCAGCCTGTGGAGGATCAATTCTTGTCTGGCTCAAGGATAATGCAACATACCCATTCCCGCAAGCAAGGAAGATCGTTTTCAAAACTGCGCATAGCCATTTTTTCTCTTAATAAGCTTGCCTCATATCAGATTATTACTTCCCTTCAACCGCAAGCTGACCACACCCAGCCTGGATATCGATCCCGCGCCGCAGCCGGATGGTGCAGGGGATTCCGGCTCGGGTGAGGATGTCCTGAAAAGCGGATGCGCGTTCCCTGGTCGTTCCCTGCCCTGGGTATCCGCTCGTGGGATTGAGAGGAATGGCATTCACGTGGCAGAGCAACCCCTTCAGGAGGGTGGCGAGACGTTGAGCCTCCGCCTCGCTATCGTTCACCCCGTTGACCAGAGCCCATTCGAAAGTGACCCTTCGCCCCGTCTCCCGGACATAGTCCCGACAGGCCAGGATCACTTCCTCGATCGGATAGGAGCGGTTCACCGGCAACATGCTTGAGCGCAGCTCGTTCCCGGCCGCATGCAGCGAGATGGCGAGATTGACCTGGCGCTTCTCCTGGGTAAAGCGGCGGATGGCAGGGACCAGTCCAACAGTGGAGATGGTGAACCTGCGAGCGCCAAAGTTATAGCCTTGGGAATCGTTCAAGCGGTCGATCGCTGCCAGCGTGTTGTCGTAATTGTGGAACGGTTCGCCCATGCCCATGACAACCACATTGGTCACCTGCTGCCCTTCGTCGTTCAAGAGACGGGCATAATGTATGACCTGGGCAACGATCTCCCCACTTGATAAGTGCCTACCGAATCCCATCTGGCCCGTGGCACAAAATACGCAACCCATGGCGCAGCCGGATTGCGTTGAGATGCACAGAGTTCGCCTTGCCCGGTAGCGCATGAGGACCGCCTCGATCGGCCGCCGATCATGGAGATGGAAGAGCGTCTTAATCGTCTCGCCATCAGGCGATTCGTATATCCTGACCGGCTCGAGGGACTGAAATTCGAACAGCTCTCCAAGCCTGGATCGCAGACTGCCCGGAAGAGGGGTGAATTCAGCGGGTGTCTGCCAGAATTGACGGTAGAGTCCCTCCCAGATCTGGCGGGCGCGGTATCCCGGCTCGCCGATGTTCTGCAAGTGTTCCGCCAACTCAGGCAGAGTCAGGTCGTAGATCAGCATTGCAGGGTCACCCGATCAACTCTGCAAGATCGGAGGCAACGAAATCGATCGCCGGTTGCCAGGACCGGGCCTCTGTTCCTGTGGAAACGCCTGAGAGGACCAGGGCGACGGGCATGCCGGCAGCCTGGCCCCCGGCGATATCCGTCTCGAGTCGGTCGCCGACAACCAGCGTTTCCGCACGGGACGTTCCGAGGCGCTGACGGGCGTATTCCAGCAGATGAGGAGCGGGTTTCCCCGCGTAGATCGGGGCTTTATCCGTCGCCGTTTGAATGACGGAGATCCAGGCGCCGGCCCCGGGGATCTCCCCGCGGGGTGTCGGAAAGGTCTTGTCCGGATTGGTGGCGAAGAACGGGATGCCCCGGTTGACAAGCAGGGTCGCTTCGCGCATTTTCTCGAAATTGATCTTGCGGTCGATTCCCATGATAACGGCCTGGGCTTTTTCAGCCTCCTCCAGGGGAAGCAGCCGAAAGCCCTGCTCGCTCACCGCGGACAGCAGGCCATCTTCGCCGATCACGAATACGGGCGCACCGGGGGACAAATGCTCTTTGAGCAGGATCGCCATCGCCAGGGCGGAGGTCAATACCTGGGCGGCTTGGATCGGGACGCCGAAACCGGCCAGCCGTTCCACATATTGTTCGGGCGTGCGCATACTATTGTTAGTGGCGAAGGCGACGCTGATGCCCAGTGTTTTTATCCGCTGGAAGATCGCCGGTAGATCGCCAATGGGGCTGTCGGCTTTCCATAAGACGCCATCCATGTCGAGAATTAAGGACCGAATTGTTGGGGGTAACATGTTGGTTCCTAAAGTGAAGAGTGGTGGACTTCAGTCCACCACTCCATGACCAAACGAATTACTTCACGGGGATTTCCAGAACTTGGTCGACGAGACCATACTCCACGGCCTGCTTGGCGTCCAGATAGAAATCCCGTTCGGTATCCTGTTTGATGACATCCACCGATTTACCCGTATGCCTTGCCATGATGCCGTTCAACAAGGTACGAAGACGCAGGATCTGTTTGGTCTGGATCTCGATATCCGTCGCCTGTCCCTGAGCGCCACCGAGAGGCTGGTGCATGTGGATCGTGGCATTGGGCAGGGCGTACCGGCGGCCCTTGGTACCTGCGGTCAGGAGGACGGTCCCGAAGGATGCCGTCACCCCGACGGCGACAGTGCTGATCGGGTTGCTGATCATCTGCATGGTGTCATAGATCGCCAGGCCGGCATAGATGACACCGCCGGGGGAGTTCACATACATCTGGATTTCCTTTTCCGGATCTTCACGGTTAAGGAACAACAGTTGGGCGACGATCAGGTTGGCGACCTGGTCATCGATCGGGGTGCCAACGAAGATGATCCTTTCCTTGAGGAGCAGGGAGTAGATATCATAGGCGCGTTCCCCGCGTCCCGAGGATTCGATCACCATTGGAATTACATTGGTTGGTTGTGACATTTTCATTCGCTCCATCTCTTTGGCGTTCACATACATCGTTATTCTGTTTTCTCTTTTCCAGCGCTGGACTTAGCCGCGGCCGGTTTCTTCTTCTGGGCTACAGGGGCGGCTGCTTTGGCCTTCGCCTTGGTTTTCGGGGCAGCCTTTTTAGCCTTGGTCTCAGCCGGGACCGCGGTCCCGGAGGCAATTTCCTTCATTCGTTTGAGAGTTTGTTGCAGGTACGCACGATTCGCGGATTCCATCGCCACCGCATCGATGATCCGTTTCGGCGGCTGAGATTTCCCATTCATGTATTTCTGGAAGCCGGCATTCCCCTGGAATTCGCCCCAGGTCTGTTGAAATGAGGACTTGAGGATATCCTCGGTAAGCTCGATTTTCTCTGCTTTGGCAATCTCGTCCAGGATCAGGGAGCGCTCGAGACGTTTGATGGCCACCGGCTTGGCCTCTTCTTCAATGAACTTGTCCTGTTCCATTTCCCTGGATTTCAGGTAGGCTTCCAGGTCCATGCCCTGCTGCGCCAGCCGGCCCTTGAGGTCCTCCAGGACGTGTTCGACTTCATGATTCAGAGTCTGCGGGGCATACTGAATGGTGGCCTTTTTCTTGATCTCCTCGAGCAGGCGGGCGAAATAATCGTCTTCATATTCCTCGACTGACTTCTGGAGCAGATTGCTCTGGACCACGTCCCGTAATGCCTGCAGGCTGGTGAAGGGGCCGACCATTTTTGCAAACTCGTCGTTCAATTCCGGCAGAATGGAACTGCGGACCAGCTTCAGCTTGACTTCAAACTGAACCGATTTCCCAGCCAGATTTTCGTCCTTGTGGTCTTTGGCAAACTTGTGGCTGATCGTCCTGGATTCATCCGGGGCCAGACCGGTTAATTTCTGGGAGAAACCAGAGAATGGGAATTCGTCCGCTTTTTCCGTTGTCTGGATGAAGACCGGCATTCCCGGGCGATCGAAGATCGGGGCGGACCCTTCTTCGGCTTTCGTATCCTTGCCGACCAGGTCAATCAGGACGAAATCGCCCACCTCGATCGGGCGCTGGACGGTTTCCGTCTTGGCATACATGCGACGGAGTTCGTCGACGGACTCGTCGACTTTATCTTCACCGGGTTCCGTGTAGTCATACGGTAGACGGATCGAACGGAAATCACCGAGGTCGACCATGGGGGCCAGCGGAACCAGGAATGTGAACTTCGGTTTTTTGTCCAGGTCGTCCATCTTTTCGAGGCTGCCAGGAGCAGCTGGCTCCAGCTTCGCTTCCTCCAGGGCTTTTGGGTAGATCTCGTCGAGCAGGAGATCGACTGCCTCCTCAACGATCACTCCCTCGCCATAGGTGCGCAGGACGACTTCGTAGGGTGCCTTCCCAGGGCGAAAGCCCGGGATCGATTTTCGTTCGGAGATCTTGCGGGCGGCGCGATGTTTGGCGCCTTCCATCTGGGTCTCATCGAGGACCACGGTCATCGAGACCTGGTGGTCGTCACGGTTTTGGGTTTCGATTTTCAAGATTTCATCCTTCTGAACATTTATTCATGCTGGAATTTATGGGGAAGACGGGACTTGAACCCGTACGCCTCGCGGCACATGATCCTAAGTCATGCCTGTCTGCCAATTCCAGCACTTCCCCGCATCCTCTTCGAATGCGGCGGAATTATAAGCGAGAGGGGGAGGGGCGTCAATAAACGCTCCCCCGACGTTAATCAAACGTATACACGAAGGGCATCCGGGGTTGATGTATAATCTGCCAACTCTTTACTTTGGAGGCGTACTTGAGCAGGGTGATCAATCTGGATGGGTCTGGAAAAGAACGGACCCGGTTGAGAAAATGCGCCGCTCTGGCAATCCGCGAGCTGGCATCATTAAAAGAACCCGGGGACGAATCCCGTGACCTGGCAGCGTTTCTCGTCCTCGCCCTGGACAGGATCGGCGCGACAGTTGAGGAATCGGTGGTCGCCTGGGAGAAACGCGGTTACTGGGTCAAGGCGGATCGCTTCCGCATGGACTGGGCCTGGGCAACACAGGCTGCCGGCAAATTAAGAGTGGCATTACTGGCCGATGACTGGGGTGCGGCAGCAACCGTAGCCGCTCAGATCGCCATCCGTCTACAGAAGATCACGATTTCGCCCAATCATCGTCTTGGACGTCCATGGGTAGGGGCATGGGCGGAATTCAAAAAGCAACAGGCCGGCGCTCGGAAATAATCACCAGCCTGCCATATAATAAGTATAGAAACCCCGACTCAGGGAGCTGTATAGCTGACGACCAATTTGGGGGCTGTGAAATCGTTCGCGTCTGCGAGTGTATTGCTGTTTGTCGAAGTCTGGTATTGCAGGCGAAGCTGGATACGGGCTGTTCCAAGGCGGGATTGGATCAGGGTCTTCAGGTCTGTGTCTGCTTGTGGAGCAGAAAGCTCCGTAGCTGTGCACCAAACCAAGTATGGGATTGAAGGTGTCCCGGTGAAGAAGTCGGTCGCGTCGAGAGCGACGTATTCCTGGGGATATAAGGACAGGCATCCCAGGCTGAACGGATTCCCAAAGGCGACAATTCCATTGGTTGTCAAATCAAGCCGCGCGGCGGTGATCGTCGCATTTGTTGGAATGGCCGAAATGTTGTAACTTAGAAAAGTTTGGATGGCTGAATCGGTGGCCGAATCGCCGACCGTGTAATCATCCATGAATATCGTGGTATCGGCCCTCACCGCCCCGCCTTCTCCGGCAACGGGGGTAAGGGTAACCGTGGTTGGGGTGCCGGCCACCTTGATGATCACGACGAAATTCGTGCCGAAGGCGATCCCATTGGGATCCCGGAGAGACCAGTCGCTTCGATAGGTGCCGATCGCAGACGGCGCGGTCATGTTCACGCTGATATCAACGGTCTGCCCTGACGGAATGGTTCCGGTCGTCAGTTGTTGCGAGTAACCGCTGGAAATTCCGAGATTGTCGCCGCGATCGTAGACCACCCGGTAGCCCGAGGTCCAGGTGCAGGTGCCAATGTTGCGAAGGCGCCATGTCTTTAGGAAGGTCTGTCCGGGGGTCAAAACGGTATTATCGGGAATGGTGACATCCGTGACAAAGCCGGCCAGATTGCAGGGCACCGGTTCGTCGGTTGCGCTCGGCGACTGGGTCCGGGTCGGTGTGACGGTGGGCGTTGCCGGAACGGGAGTATCGGTCGGGGAGGCCTGTGTGGCTGCCAGCGTCAGCTGGGCTGCCACTGTTTGAGCAGAGTGTGTGAATACCGCATCCGGGGATTGCGGCTCGATATCCTGTTCGGGGAGATTGCATGCTGAAAGGATCAGGATAAGAAAGAATCCGGGGAATAAGATGCGTGCCTTCTTCATTCGTTACTCCTTGCCGATTGGTAAAGTGTACCCAGATCGCCCGTTCAGGTCAATGGAACGGGCGATCTGACGACGCTATCCCGTGTAGAAAGTTCCCCGGACGGTTCTAGAGAAACGATAATTGCTGCGGGGGTTTTCTCCCGTCCAAGAGCACGTATCCTGCTGCCCGCTCGATGCGGATCCCGGTGTTCCGTAGTTGGGACAGATCTTTGATCGAGCGATGGCGGCGGAGACGCAGAATCGCATCCGCCCCTCTGATCCCAATCCCTGGGATCCGCAGGAGCATCTCGCGATCCGCCCTGTTGAGCTCGACCGGTCTATCGGATAATTCCCTGCTGGCCCAAAGGGACTTCGGATCCTTCTCGAGCGGCAGATTCCCGTCTTGCGTGAAGGGCATTTCCTCCATGTCATAACCGTAATCACGCAGCAGGAAGGATGCCTGATACAGACGGAGTTGCCGGAGCTCAGGCGTGATCGGATGGTCGCTGAGCGGGGTAGAGGGGACCGGTTTAAAGGCCATGTAATAGACTCGTTTCAGGCGGATCGCGCGGTACAGGTACACCGTTGTCCGTAACAATTCGCTGTCACATTCATCGGCCCCCCCGGCCACGAATTGGGTTGTACTTGAAGGCCAGCGTCCCATCCAGCCCAGCTGAGCTGCCTTGGTGGACCGGATCTGGTGGACCCAGCGCAGCGGCTCGAGCAGTTCATCGATAAAGACTTTCCCGGGTGCAAGCGTTTCCAGCTTGCCTGGATTGGGGGCTTCCAGGTTGACCGAGACGCGATCGGCCAGCTGCATCGCCTTTTCCACCTGTTCCTTCTCGGCCCCTGGCATGATCTTTAGATGCAAGTAGCCGCGATAACCAAATTTTGATCGCAGGATTACCGCTGTGTCGATCAGCCGATCCTGGGTACTGGCACCGCCTCCCGTGATCCCGGAACTCAGAAATGCACCTTCGATGATCTGTCGGCGATGAAGATCGCTGACAAGGCGTGCGAAATCGTCAGGCCGGTAGGCAGACCGCTGGCAATCACGCTCCGACCGAAAACCACAGTATCTGCAGTCCCGCTCGCAGTAAGAAGAAAGCATGGTTTTGAGGAGCTTGATCTTTTTGCCTCCTGCCATGCAGGCGCTGGTGACATGGACTGCCGTAGGTTTCCTTTGGATGCCGCTCGTGACCTCGACCGGCGTACCGTCCATGCGCACATCTCCGTCTGCTTCAAGGTCCATTTGCTGGCTGAGCGAATTGAGCTGAATCAGTTCATCCATGGAGTAATTATAGAACAAATATTCTAGATGTCAAGATAGCCCGACTTCGATATAATCCAGTTCTACTCAGTCATATGCCTGGACGCTTCCAGGCAGGGAGCCACATTTCTTATGACCGATACGCAGACATATCAGGAAATACTGGACGCCATGGGGAAGGGCGGATGTCCGATCTGCATCCCTGTGCAGGCAGCAGTGGAGAGATACATCAAGGGACTCTTCGACGAAAGCGTCCTGGATCCGGAGGTGCGAGCCCGTGTGCGAGCGAGCCTGGGGTTGTGCCATGAACACGCCTGGCTTGCACAGGAAGCCGGCTTGAGCGATGCACTTGGCCTGGCAATTGTCTACCGAGAGCTAATTGGAGCACTGCAGGCGGGTGAACGGCATCCGGGTAAGGAATGCCCGGCCTGTCTATTTCGCAGCGAGACGGAGGAGCGCATGCTCCATACGGCGATCCGGTCAATCCAGAAGAACGAATTCCTTTCCCGCATGCAGAGTTCGTCTGGCTTTTGCCTGAACCATTTGAATCTGATCCTGGCTGCGCCCGAGAGCGCATTCCGGCATCGCGTGCTTCTGGATGTCCAAAATCGGATCTGGGAGCGGTTGGAATTAGATCTGTCCGAATTCATCCGAAAAAACGACTATCGCTTCAGCTCCGAGCCGATCGGTTCGGAAAGCGACTCGTATAAAAGGGCGATCGGGGTCGTTGTCGGACGCAACCGCCGGCGGAGAAAATGGGACGAGTGAGGTCCGGGCGATGGGGTGGGGGAAGCGAGCAGTTCTCGGGATCAGGACAGCGCCGATAGGAATTCGTTTCCGGACTCGACCCTGTTCCAATCGGGTCTGATGGTTACGGTGGATAGAGCGGTCGAGGCGATTCGCAAGCAGGTAGGGGGAAAACTCGGTACCCTTGACAATGTTTATGATAAGTATTATTATCAGAAACATAGGAACAGGTATGGACGAAGTCACAATCTCCCAGGCAATCCAGTCTTTCCTGGATACTGTGCGCATGGCGCGCAGCGCCAATACGGGAAGAACGTATACGAATGCACTCTCCATGTTCCAGGCCGTTCTCCGGGATCGGGCGATCGATCCCTCCAGCGCTAGGATTTCTGAGTTGACGGAGGACGCTTCTGCCTGGATGGCGGATGCCCTCAAATCCTATTCTCCGGCAACCGAACAACTGTATCTGGCGGCGCTGGTCCGATTCTATGAGTATTTGGCAGCTGAACCACTGGCAGAGATCAACCTGCCCCGCTTGCGTCTCCTGATGCGACAGCGCTCGCGTCGGCCGGGTCAGCGCTTGCCTCAGTTTCCCCGCGAGGAAATCGAGAAAATCCTTCTATATGTGAAAAATATCACGAATAACTTGTCTGACAACTCCGCTGAACGGCTGCGCGAATACCGCGACCGGGCATTCATAATGACCCTGGCCGATACCGGGCTGCGCGTCCATGAAGCCTGCAATCTGCGCCGCGGGGATATCGATTGGAACGAAGGCCGGGCGGTCATCATCGGAAAAGGCAATAAACAGGCTGTGGTCCGTTTTTCGGAACGCTCACTGGCGGCGATCAAGGATTACCTGGCGATACGCGCTGTGTTCGATGGTGCAAGCGGCCGGCCCCTCCCCTCCCTGCCCCTCTTTGCCCGGCACGACAAGGGTGCGGGAAAGAAGATCAAGCCCATGACGACCGCCACCGGCAGGAACATTGTTGCCGTGCGCGTGGACCAGGCTCTCGGCGCCGAGGCTGCAGGTCGGATCACCCCCCACTCCTTCCGTCATTACTTTGTAACCACGGTGCTGCGAGCCTCCGGAAACCTAAAGCTGGCACAGGAACTGGCACGGCATGCCAGCATCCAGGTCACCCAGCGTTACGCACATTTATCGGATGACGAACTCGACAAGGGGTATCGCGAGATCTTCGATTAATGCCCTCAAGTCGTTCGGCTATTGTCGAAACCTGATTTTTCAAGTATAAGTAACCCATGGCATCCACTCCACACGAAATCGAAGTGCTTCAATGGCGGGAAGACCGCGCAAAACGGCTGCGCGACGAGGAGAAGAGCTGGCTGGGCCTGGCGGGCCTTTTCTGGCTTAAAGGCGGCGACAACACCTTCGGCAGTGACGGGAAGAATGACATCGTCCTGCCAGGGGGACCTGCCAAAGCAGGCGTTTTTCATTTTGTGAATGAACAAGTCTCCCTGACCGCAGAGGCGGGGGTCAAGATCACCTGTGACGGAAAACCGGCCCCCATTCGACCTCTGCGGGACGACCAGCAGGATAAGCCCGATTTTTTGTCCTTGGGCAGGTTCATCCTGGTGGTCATTCGCCGAGGCTCACGAACTCTGGTGCGTGTCTGGGATCGCGAACATCCTCTCCGCCTGGCGTTCAAAGGAATCGACTTTTTCCCGTACAAGGCGGAGTATCGCATTCAGGCCCGTTACAATGGGTATGCACCTTTCAAGATCGTTCAACAAAAAGACATCATCGGCGAGACGCACGATCTCAAAATGATCGGATCGGTGGAGTTCGAGTTGGCTGGCAAAACGTATCGACTTGACGCCGAGGATGCCGGCGATGGCCTATTTATTGCCTTTCGCGATCAGACCAATGCAAAGGATACCTATGCCGGAGGACGATATATCCTGACCGAGAATCCGGAAAACGGTCAAGTGGTGATCGATTTCAACAAGGCCTATAACATGCCTTGCGCCTACACGGTGTACGCAACCTGCGGTCTGCCCACTCCCGAGAATCGCCTGGGCATCCCGGTCGAGGCCGGGGAAAAGATCTACGCCGAACACTGATCCCAGCTTCTTGCGCGATCCAAGACGGGCCCGCGTACCGGGTCCGTTTTTATGTCTATGAGACGCCAGGAGAGATCGGGGATCGGTTCAGCGTTTATAATATTCCCCTTGGTGATTGATGTTTTTAAGTGGATAAGGAAATTGTATGTCTGGTTTTTCCCGTCTGACTGGCCTCTTTCGCGACCGCGAATATTTTCATTTGATGGCGCGCTATGCCCTGCCGATCGCGGTGCAGAACCTGGTCATGTCCTCCCTGAACATGGTTGCCGTCATGTTCATCGGTCAGCTTGGAGAGACAGCCGTCGCGGCGGTTGGTCTTGCCAACCAGCTCTGGTTCCTGCTCAACCTGATCGTCTTCGGAGTGATCAGCGGTTCGGCGATGTTCGTCGCCCAGCTGTGGGGTAAGCACGACATCCCCAACATCCGCCGGGTACTCGGCCTGGCGGTAAAGCTGGGCCTGCTGGCGGCGCTGGTTTTTTGGTGCCTGGCGATGTTCCTCCCCAGTTCCATTCTGCGCCTGTATACCGAGGATCAGGCGGTCATCGAACTCGGCGGCCAATACCTGCGGATCTTCGCCTGGTCCTATGGCTTCTATGCCATCACAGCCACGTTTGCCAGCACACTCCGTTCTGTTGGGAATGTCCGCCTGCCCATGTTCATCAGCACGGGCGCTCTCGGTCTGAACATCCTTCTGGCATATCCGCTCATTTTTGGGGTCGGCCTTCTGCGGATCCCGGCAATGGGGGTTTCGGGTGCGGCATATGCGGGCTTGATCGCGCGCATCCTCGAATGTCTGACCTTGCTTGCGTTTATCTACCGAAACAAGGCCAATCCTGCAGCTGCCGGCTGGCGTGACCTGTTTAGCCTTGACTGGCATTTCCTTGTGGCGGTGCTCAAGCCGGTTCTGCCTGTGATCGCCAACGAGTTCCTCTGGTCCATGGGCATCACCACCTACAATGCGATCTATGGTCATATCGGGACCAATGCAGTTGCGGCGATCAACATCGTCTCGACGATCGATCAGATGGCTTTCGTGCTCTTCCTGGGCCTGGGAACGGCAACTGCCATTCTGGTCGGCAACCTGATCGGTCGCGGGGAGACGGAGCGGGCTTATCAGTATGCCGGCCGATCCTTGTTGATCCAGGGCAGCGGTGCGGCTGTCATGGGTTTACTTGTCTACCTGTTTGCAGGGAACGTCTTTCAGTTCTACAAAGTCTCGCCCGAAGTGATCCTGAATGCTCATGCGATCCTAACCGTGATGGCCCTGGGCATGTGGGTGCGGGCCTGCAATCATGTGATCATCATCGGGATCCTGCGCTCGGGAGGTGATACACGTTACTCCTTGATCCTGGATGGTTTTGTCATCTGGCTGGTGGGAGTCCCCTTCACAGCCGCGGGTGCTTTCCTGCTGGGATTGCCTGTGCACCTGGTGTATGCCTTGACCCTGACGGAAGAAGTCACGAAATTCAGCTTTGGCCTGCGGCGGTACTATTCCCGGCGCTGGATCAATGACCTTACCCGGCGTGTTTCCGAGATTCCGGCCCTTCAGGCTTGACATATTCCACGAGGCGGGATAAACTCGAGTCCGTTGTTAATCAATTTCTAAGAAAGGAGGCGCACTTCATGAACGACACGACAAACATGTGCTGGAAGGTATTTGTCTCTGCTGTTAAGGGCATGATTCTACCTTCTCGGAGTGCGCCTGTTGACCGCTAGCGGTCAAACCCGATGGTAATGAAGCCACGGTGCACTCAGCACCGTGGCTTTTTCTTCTTCTCGCTTCACTATTCACCGCCCTCGGGTATCGCGAGGAGACAAGAGATGAAACATGGCTATCAAATCGATCTCATCGACTTATTTCGACTTTCGCAAAGCACAATCCAACCAGAAGCTGCTCGGTCTGTTCCGCATGATGACCGGCTATCGGTCCAGCTATGTTATCGCCAACCTGGCCCTGGCGATATCGGCGCTTGCGAAGACATCGACCTACCTGTTGCTGCGCAACTTCGCTGATACCGTCATTGGGAATACGCAGCCCTTCGCCGGCAGTCTGGAACGCACCCTGATCTGGATCGCGTTGGGGT